>Ga0206910_1035_pt1 | contig 30184 bp, 29 predicted proteins | sample Alteio_BWOrgHeat_77_FD_152949 | JGI IMG/M metagenome (GOLD analysis project Ga0206910, IMG submission 152949) | Enriched cells from forest soil in Barre Woods Harvard Forest LTER site, Petersham, Massachusetts, United States -... | ecosystem: Environmental > Terrestrial > Soil > Temperate forest >... | reverse complement strand
CACGCCGCCTTGGGAAGAGGGAGAGCTTTCCAGGACTTCGACTTTCCAGCCTTGCGTTTCTGCGAAGCGCGAGTACATGCGGTAGAGATCGCCGGCGAAGATGCCAGCTTCGTCGCCGCCGGTGCCGGCGCGGATTTCGAGGATGACGCTCTTTTCGTCGAGGGGATCCTTCGGCAGGAGAAGAAGTTTTAGCTCGCGCTCGATGGTTTCTTTGCGGGCGGTGAGCTGCTTTTCCTCTTCGTGGGCGAGCTGCTTCATTTCCTGATCGTCGGCTTCGAGGAACATCTGGTGAGCGCCGGCGAGATCTTTTTCGACTTGCTTGTACTCGCGGTGCTTGGCGACGATTTCGGCTAGCTCGGCGTGCTGTTTGGCGACCTTTTGGAAGCGCGAGGAGTCGGAGACGAGCTCCTGCGTGGAGAGCTGGTTGGTGAGCTCGTCGTAGCGGGCGCCGAGTTGGTCGAGTTTTTCAGATAGCGTGATAACGGCCATTGGTATTCCTTTGTACGAGGCGCCCGGAGTTAAAGGCGTGGATAGTGGCTTGTGACTGGTGCTTCGTAAAAAGCAAGGCGCTCGCAGGATTGCGAGAGGTCCGGGGTCAGCTAATAGAAGGCGGAAAGCATCGATTTGGTCTGTACAAAGAATAACGCGGAACGGGCCGCTGAAGCAATTACATGTGGCTAACAGAGCGGTTTCCAGTCATGGGGCCGCTTCTTCCAGCGCTCATCATCGTTGAAGGTGCCGCCTTCATCGGAATAGCTCACTTTGTGGCTAACTCGGTCCTTTCCTAAAAGACGAAACACATGCTTCGCTCTGTGATTTGTGGGAGGAAAAAGGCTGACAAACCGCAGGCATGCACCGTCCCATGTGATATTTGAAATCTTGAAGGCGGTACGGTCACTTTCGTCCACGCCACTTATCAGAAAACGCCCGTCCTTGACGGCTACAGTGAAGACTGCTGAAGTCCGATCGACAGAATTTTCCTCTTGCGCCCACGTTCCGACAAGAGGATGTGTTAAACGTACCCCTGACGCCTTCTTAAGGACGGATTTTCTTTTCATCGGACCAGTTACTCCGGTCCAAAATTCTACACCAGGTAAACCGCGCGGCAGCAAAAGGCTATACTACGATTCGGCTGGCCGCCCTAAAGGACGGCCTCTACACAGGGATTCATGAGCGAAGGGGTACGCACGATTTTGCGGGCAGATGGCGGCGTGGCGAAGGAGCCGGGGCTCGAGGCTCAAGCTGGCTTTCTTTGGGATTTTTGGTATCCGGCGGTGCGGAGTTTGGCGATACGCGGAAAGCGGCTGGTTACGGCTATGTTGTTGGAGGTGCCGCTGGTTTTGGGGCGGACTGCGGAGGGCAAGGCATTCGCTATACGGGATTCTTGTCCGCACCGGGGGATTCCGCTTTCTTATGGACATTTTGATGGCGCGACGGTGGAGTGCAGTTATCACGGATGGCGGTTTGATGCTTGCACGGCGCGGTGCGTGGAGATTCCTTCACTGACTTCGCAGGACAAGTTGAAGGTGGAGCGGATTTTTGCGGGGCATTATCCGTGCGAAGAGCGCGATGGGTATGTTTGGGTTTATATGACATCGCGCGACCGCAAAGCGGTCGACAACTCGACGGTAACGCGACTGCCAGAGCAAGTGCCGGCTGCGCCTGCGCTTCCGGTTTTCAGCAAGAAGTACAAGATTACGCATCTGGAGTGCGAGCTGCCTTCGCATGTGGACCAAGGGATTATTGGGTTGATGGACCCGGCGCATGGGCCGTTTGTGCACCAGTCGTGGTTTTGGCGCAGCAAGCACAGCATTCACGAGAAGCAGAAACAGTTTGAGCCGATCCCTTATGGGTTTCGGATGAGCCCGCATTCGCCTAGCTCGAATAGCGCGCCTTATCAATTGCTGAAGCGGATTACCGGGGAGGGCGTGACTACTACGATTGATTTTGTTTTGCCGAATATGCGGTTGGAGGAGATTCATAGCGGGAAGTTGTGGTTTTCGAGCCGGGCTACGGTGACGCCGGTGCGGCGGGATTTGTGCCGGATTGATTTTGTGGCGGCTTGGAATTTGCCGTTTTTGCCGGTGTTTTTGTTTCGCATGTTTGGGAAGACTTTTTTGCGGCAGGATCAGGAGACGATGATCCGGCAGGCTGAGGGGTTGAAGCATGATCCGAAGTTGATGCTGATTGATGATGCGGACCGGCCGGCTAAGTGGTATTTCGGGTTGAAGGCCAATTTGTTGGAGGCGCGGCGGACTGGAGTGGCGATGGAGCATCCTATGGCGGGGCCTGTGACTTTGCACTGGCGGTCGTAAGGACCATGGTGCGCTGGCTGGAAAGTTGGGCGGCGAGGGCGTAGGGAGTGAAGAAAGTGACTGAGGAGATGGGGGGACCCGTTTCGGTGGCGGAAGCACTCTTGTGTAGCGGTCCAAGAAACGGGTAAGGGACTGGTCGTGGTGCTGGCCGGGGAAATAGGCTTCGCGGACGGCTTCTTGCGACTAGGGAGTGTCCATAGAGATACGGAGATCCGGAAGGCGGCGGATTCGAGGGCGGGGCAGGTCAGCGGAAGCGGGAGAGGTCGAAGGGGACGGAGACGTGCTGGCCGTCGGTGGTGATGACTTCGACAGTGGCGTCGTCGGAGGCGACGTCGTTGGCATCGTAGACGAGCCAGGCGAGCCATCCGGTGGGGTAGACGTAACCGTTGGCGCTGGAGTAGGCGTAGGAGGAGCCTTCAGAGGCTGCCGCGTATGAGAAGAGGCCGAGGTCTTCGGGGATGAACGGATAGTGATTTGAGTTTTGAATGTAGGAGGGCTGGAGGATGGTGCGGAGAGGCTCGATCCACCGGTCTTCGTGCGATTGGGGGAAGCGCTGGGAGAGGCCGACGCGGAAGTCGCGGTAGAAATCGGGAAGGGGCTCATCTCGGCCGGAAAGCTGCTTGTCGCCTTTGGCGGAGCGATAGAGCTCGAGAGCGCCGTAGGTTTCGGTGAAGTTGATGCGAACGCGGACGTAGAGTTTGTCGTGGCCGTGGCGATAATCGAGTTCGGCTTGCTGGGCGCTATAAGAGCCGGAGAGCCGGCGGGAATGTTCGATGATCTGGGCGTAAGGCGTGTAGATTTCGACCTCGGAGACGTAGGGGCCTTTGTCGGGTGCAGGGAGAGTTTTAACGTATTGAGAAAAGAAAGACAGAGTGGATTGGTCGTTGTGCTGGCCGAGGAAGTAGGCGTCGCGGACGGCTTCTGGGGAGAGCGGGGAATTGAAGGCGAGGGACGGCGTGGCGGCTAGGAATGTTGCGAGCACGGAGGAGACGAGCGGGCGGGCGAGGGTTCGCATGGTGCTCCTAGTCTGGGACATATCTTAAGACGTTTTTGGGGGCGGAAGCGTTGCAATGATGCGCCCCTCATAACTCGCGACTTGGCGGACATAATCGCTTTAGGCTGCAACCGCAAAGGCGGCAGTTAGACTGCCGCAGTCCAAACTAGATACGGCGTTCGATATTTGGGAAATCTAGCCAGACTTTTACTCCGCAGAAGTGGGAGCCTTCGGTGCAGATTGGCGTGGTGATTCCTGCGCGTAGGTGACAGGGTGGGCCGATGTAACGCGCGAGCTGCGGGTGGACTTCGCGGAGTTGAGAAACTTCGTCGAGGGAGGCGCGGTAGATTTCTTCCTGGGCGTTGAAGCAGGTGCGCATGGTCCATTTGTGGAGGAGATGGAGGAGGGAGCCGGATTCGACGAGGCGGATGGATTTGGCGTTGGGGAGAACGTAGAGGGCGATTTCTGCGGGGACGCCGCGATCGAGGAGTTCGTTCTTGGCGGTCCAGGCTTCGTGCATGGCGCGGTCGTAGAGTTCGCGGGCGCGTGGATTTTTTTCGAGCAGCATCGGCGTTATGTAATCGGGTTCGCGAGTGTCGGCTAGGGTGAGGAGCGGGCGGGAGCCGGGGACCATGCGATGGCGCTGGTCTTGGCTGTCGGCGGTGTGGCTGATTTTCTTGGCGAAGGTGTAGTTGGCGTGCTGGAGAGCGCGCATGGCTGGGGCGTGGACGCCGACGTTGAGAGTTTCGAGTCGGTAGAGATTGCGCGCGGGATTCAGCAGGCGGTCGATGGCTTCGGCGTCGCTGCATTGCGATTCGGTTTGGCCGATTACGGCGCGATAGGCTTCGGCCATTACGCGGGGGCTGTTGGGGGAGTAGTCGACTAGCTTGGAAGTTTTCCCTTCCAGTTTGGCGTCGAATTCTTTTGCGAACGATTCGCCAGCGGAGATGCTGGCGTTACCGTTTTGTGTTGTTGACGAACGGTCGGCCCATTCGGGCATTTCATCCAGCGGCTCGGTGCCGAAGCGATCGAAAAATTGCGGGTCGAGGTTGCGGACTTGCGCGACCATTTCACCGATTACAGCGCGAGCTTCGCTGGGCGTGTCGGAGGCGTTGCTCATGCGCCAGAGACGATGGAGCACGATGCCGGAGACGGTGTGCACCATGGTGGTGAAGGCGGCGAGAGGGAGAACGTAGCGGGCGATTTCGATGGCGCGCTTTTCGGCGGCGCGCTCGATTTTCTGGATGCGCTTGGGATGAGACATGGGGCTAACGTGCCAGATGTCGCTTAGGATTTCGCGGGCGTCGGTGACCAGGAGGGCGGAGAGTTCGCGGTAGTGTTGCCATGCGCGAGCGATGGCATGTTCGTAAATTTCGCGGCTGGCGGCATCGAAGAAAAGGGATTGGGGAGGGATGTAGGCTTGAGCGCGATCGAGGCGGACGTAACGCTGGCTTTGCTGTTCGGAATTGTAGAAGGGATGGGCGTGAAGGAAGGACCAGACGAATTGGCGGGAAATGTTTTCGAGGCCAAATTCGAAGTGCGCGTGTTGATAAACGGTGTGGTGGCCGCTGTAGAAGGTGGCGGCACCTATGTTGAGGCGCTGTTTATCGGTGATTTCTTCCGGGCCGATTAGGTGCGAGGCGTAGCAGGTGCGGGCGGCGGCGATGGCGGAGTCGTAGGGATGGGCCCAGGCGTTGCGTAGGGTGACTTTGGGAGGAGCGGATTCGACTAGCTCGCCAGGGAGCGGATTTTCAAACATGCGGGATTGCGCGGCCACGGTGGAAGTTTACTTTACATCTGCGCGGATGAAGAACAAAAGATAACGCAGAGACGCAAAGGGCGCCAAGGTCCGCAGAGGAGATGAGGACAGGCAGAGATGCCTGTCCCACCTTTACTTTTTGGCGGCGTTGGATTTTGCGGCGGCGTCGGCGTACTTCTTTTGGAAGCGCTCTACGCGGCCGGCGGTGTCCACGAGCTTTTGTTTGCCGGTGAAAAAGGGGTGGCAGCTCGAGCAGATTTCTACGCGCAGCATTTCGCCCTTGATGGTCGAACGAGTCTGGAAGGCGTTGCCGCAGGCGCAATGCACGGTTACTTGATGATAGTCGGGGTGAATACCGGGTTTCATGGGGCTCCATTCTGTCGCGTCCGGTCTGCACGGCAGGCCCGACCGGGTCGGGCAACTACAGCCGCGTCGCTAGGTCGCGAAGCAATCCTTAATGATACGCGAACATTAGATGAAAGCAAAACGCGGGAAGCGTCAAGAAGTTCGAGCTTGAGGCAAACAAAGGAGTTAGCGTTTGAGGGCGCGCCACTCCTCTGCGGTAATTTCCCAGATTTCGGAGTGGAAGCGGTCGCGTGGCGGCTCATCCGCCCAGACGGCGAGCGCAATCCAGCAGAATTTCTCTTTCCCAGGAAGGGCGTTGAGGGTTTCGTGCGTGTGTCATGTCCGTCGGGATTCGTCCTGCCAGGTGTAGGAAGACAGCCGCCGAATGCTTGTACGCGGGAATCGGTTCCCGAAAGGCTACATTTCCCAAATACTGCAGAGCATCGGACAGAGCGTAGTACGCAGGATCGCTCGATTCCCATAATCTGTCGCGCTGTGCGAATTTTTCGGGAGCAAACGTCGCGACGCCCAGGAGATAGTCGGAGCCGTACTCGATCATATTTATTCCCAGGTCGTTGCCTGTGTAAATCTTGAATTCCGGCCTGTGGGCATCTCGCAGGCCTAGCCGGCCTAGCTCCGCCATCCGGTCCAACGAGGAATGCTTCATCCCTATGAGTTCTGGAATGTCCATTAGGCGGCACACAGTCTCTTCGTCGAAGATCTCGCCGTTCGGGGCGAACATGGGTCCGAGCTCGAAGGCCAGCACGCGCGGAAAACCGTGGCAAATCTCGCGATACACCGCAGCTTTTTCGGTGGCGGATTTTCCGTGTAGCCGCGCGGTCTGGAACACGATCGGAATAGCGTCGAGCGAGGCAATGCGCTCCATCTCGCGGCGGTACAGCGCAACCACGTCGCCGGATTGCCCTTCTATGTATGCACCGGCAACGAAACACACATCGTTTCCCAAGGCTTCACGCGTCCAGCGCAGGACGTCCTGCCTCTCTGCCTCGTTCAAATAGTTTATGTAGCCGGTGTCCATGTTGACCGCGTTGGTCAGACCTGCGCGCTGTGTAGCCAGTAGATGGCGCTGGAATGCCTCGACTGCAATGCGCCCATCCGACTCAAACGGCAACAGCGTGGCCGCAATCCCTTGTACTTTGCGCCGCAATTTCCTCCGGTCTATTAATGAGTCGAGGTTCATTCGGCACTCTCGACTTGAGCGCGCTTTGCCTTCAGCGCGTTTAACCGCACGGCCATGGCGGAATTTTTGTAATGACTGTCCAGCGGATAACAACCCGAAGGCAAGCCATTGCGTGGAGCTGTGGTGCAGTCACTGAACGTTCGGCAGACTCTCTTGTGTTGTATGGAGCGGCTTCCCGTCGCATCGAGGAAAATTTCCGGGTAGGTTAGAACCATGCGGCCCAGTCCTACCGCATCCACCCAGCCGTCACGCAGCGCGGCCTGTGCGACATTGGGCAGAAAATCCTGCAAATAACTGTACGCTGTACCGACAAGAATCAGATTCGGGAATCGCCGCTTCAGCTCTCGCGCGACTTCCATCTGCCGCGCGACGCCTACCAGCGGATCTTCCGGTGGCTGGTATCCGTCGGAAGGCGGATACAGAGCTGGCCGCTGAATGTGAGGGGTGTAGTAAGGGCTTCCCGCGGTGAGATTCACCAAAGAAATATGCAGCGACTCGAGCAGGGACAGAAACCGGATCGATTCCGCGAGGTCCGGCTGGGTGGGATCAGTTGCACTCACTCCAAATCCCCAGCGGTATGGAATTAGATCGGAATGGGGTTCGGGAACGCCTGGACCCAATTTCTGTTTGGCGGATTGCGCGGGGTCGGGCTGAAACGGCACAGAGTCAAATGCCGAAACGCGCACGCCCAGCCTGAGATTTGGGGCTGTGGCACGAATTCCTTGGGCGACCTCGCACAGGAATCGTGTGCGATTTTCAAAGCTTCCTCCATATTTCCCATCGCGGGTGTGCGCGCTCAGAAATTCGTGGCCTAGATAGCCGTGGCAATGTTTGATGTCGACAAAATCGAAACCAACCTCGCTGGCGATGCGCGCCGCACGATGAAACTCCTCGATGATTCCATCGATGTCTCCGTCCGTGAGCAGCGGAAAATCACGCGGCAGGCCGAGCCGCCGATCCAGAATCGGATGGTGGTACAAAATACGCGGCTCCGGTTGATTGTGCGAATTTGGCTTGCAGTAGCGGCCGGAATGAGTCAGTTGCAAACCGATCAGCAAGCCGTCATCCGAGCCGGTGGTTTGCTTGTGATGCGAAATCAGCTCGGCGCGCAACCGCGCCAGGCCCGCGCGCGTGTGATCCGCAATGACAAGCTGGTTGGGATTCGCTCGCGCGCTGTGCGACACAGCTACGGCTTCGCCGCCCCAAATTAACTTTGCGCCGCTTTGGCCAAAGCGCCGCCAGCGTCGGATTGTATTCTCCGTCGGCTTGCCATCCGCAGTTGCGTCCCAGCCTTCCATGGGATTGATGGCGATGCGATTTCCGATTTTGATGCCGTCTCTGGTCAGAGGCGAAAAAAGTGGTGATTGCGCCGCGCTCAGGATTTCGGAGTCGCAGGGAATTTGCAACTGCAGCGCGCGCAAGTGTTCTGCGAACTGGGAAACACCTTTGATGCTCCCGAGCCGCAGAATCTTCGGTGGGTTCACGCAGCTCACCCCGTCAACGAATTGAAATGATTACCGACCGTTTGTTTGCCCCATTGCTAATTCCTTCTCTTTAGGACCCGTTTTCAAGCGATCGCGCCGTTCATCTTCATTTTTTGGCTTGCGCTTTCCGCCTTGACAAACACAGGATGCTAAAAGATTCTTTGGGCCGATGTCGAGAGACTTTTGCGCCGGTGAATAGACGTCAGAGTGTGGCGCTCGTGGAGAGGTGACCATGGTGATAACGCGCCGTGAACTATGTTTGTTGCTGCCTGCGGCGATGCTCCCGGTGGCTGATGCGCCCCTGGCGGAAGGGGCCGAGCAAGACACTTCCCTGCCGTCGGCTGGCTATGCATTCGAGAAACTCACCGCTCACACCGCACCTAGCGGAGCGCAAATTCGCGGCATTCTGAGAGGCAAGCTGGTTACCGGGGAATCGATCGAAACGCATGAAACGACGCTGCCGCCCGGAGTCATGCCACATCCGCCGCACCATCATGTGCATACGGAAATGTTTCTGCTGCGCGAGGGGACGCTGGAGTTGACGGTGAATGGAACGAGTTACCGGCTGGGCCCAGGGGCGGTTGGCTTTGTGCGCTCGAACGAAGAGCACGGCGTGAAAAATGTGGGGGCGACGCCGGCCAATTATTTTGTCGTGGAAGTCGGCCCGGGCGCGAGCTAGGCGTAAATTTCGGGGAAGCCATTTCAAAAGGGGAAACAATGAGAGGAATGCCGAAGAAAGCGCTGGTGGTGTTGCTGCCGCTCTTGTTGACGGCGGGTTACACCAAGGCCCAATCGAGTTACGATTTACGATCGCCGAACAATAAGATCGAGCTTAGGATTCGCACCGCAAATGGCATTCGCTACGATGTGCTGCTAGGCGGCAGAGCAATACTGCGGGATTGCACGCTTTCCCTTGACGTCGATCGCAAGAAGCTTGGCACAGAGGCGAAGGTTCTGAAGCACAAGGAGACCAGCCACGACGAGGTGCTTGAGCCGGTGGTGCGGCAGAAATTCGCGAAGATTCGCGACAATTACAAAGAGCTGCACCTGGACATGGATGGCGGCTACGCAGTGAGGTTTCGTGCTTACAACGAAGGGGTGGGATACCGCCTGGAAACATCTTTGCCGCAATCGGAAGTGAAGATTTATGGCGAAGAGATGAATTTGAACTTTACGAGCAATGATGTGGTCTATTATCCGGAGGAGGAAAGTTTTTTCTCCCATAACGAACGAAAATACTTGCCACGACATTTGGCGGAGATCGAGCCGGCGTTCATCGCCACTTTGCCGGCGGTTGTTGACGTGGGGGAGGGTGCCAAGGTCGCAATTGCGGAATCGGACTTGGAAGAATATCCCGGATTGTGGCTGCGAGGCACCAGTAGCAACGGTTTGGCCGGGACATTCCCTCCGTATCCGCTGAAGGAAAAGCTGGAACGCGATCGGGATGTGCGCGTGGTGGAAAGCGCCGACTACATCGCGGTGACGAAAGGGACCCGCACGTTTCCGTGGCGAATTATTGGAGTTGCCGAGAAGGATGGCGACCTGCTGACCAACCAACTGACATGGTTGTTGGCGAAGCCTTCGCAAGTGCAGGACACATCGTGGATCAAGCCGGGTAAGGTGGCGTGGGACTGGTGGAACGCGTGGAATGTCTATGGTGTTGATTTCAAGGCGGGTGTCAACACGCCAACATACAAGTACTACATCGATTTCGCCGCAAAGTACGGCATTCCGTACATCATCCTGGATGAGGGCTGGTACAAGCTGGGCAATGTGCTGGACGTGGTGCCGGACGTGAACATGGAAGAGCTAAGCGCTTACGCCAAACAGAAGAACGTCAGGATTATTTTGTGGGTCATTTGGAACACTTTGGACGATCAACTCGAGAAGGCGTTGGATCAATACGTAAAGTGGGGAGTTGCGGGAATCAAGGTGGATTTCATGCAGCGCAGCGACCAGAAACTGATCGAGTACTTTCATAGGGTGAGCCGCGAGACAGCCAAGAGAAAGATGCTGGTGGATTTTCATGGCGACCAGAAGCCGGCGACTATGGTACGTACGTGGCCGAACTTGATCAGCACGGAAGGCGTGCGCGGTATGGAATGGAGCAAATGGAGCGCGGAAACCGATCCCGATCATGATGTGACGCTGCCATTCACGCGCATGTTCCTTGGGCCGATGGACTACACGCCGGGAGCAATGCTCAACGCGCAAAAAAATACGTTTAAGGCAATCAATGACCGCCCCATGAGTCAGGGCACACGCTGCCATCAGCTGGCGATGTATGTAGTCTTCGAGAGCCCGCTGCAGATGCTTTCCGATAGTCCATCGAATTATTTGCGCGAGCCGGAGATCATGGAGTTCCTCGGCCCGGTTCCATCCGTGTGGGATGAAACGAGGGTGCTGGACGGCAAGATTGCCCAATACGTTGCGGTGGCCCGCAGGAATGGCAACGATTGGTATGTGGGAGCGATGACGAACTGGGTGCCGCGTGAGATTGACATTGATTTTTCGTTTTTGCCGGAAGGCAACTTCACATTGCAGGCCTATCAAGACGGAGTGAACGCGGATCGCATGGGTAGCGACTACAAAATGGTGAAGAGCCAGGTGAATCGCGGGACGAAGGTGAAGATTAAACTGGCGCCGGGCGGCGGATGGGCTGGACGGATTACTCATTGAAGTTCTTGTAGAAACCCATCAAAGCAATTGTGCCGGTTCTGTTCGTTTTGGTTTCACTGTCAAGAGGTCCTGTGCTACTGCCGAGACTACCTGTGCTACAGGGAAGGTATTGATGGGGCATCCTCAACTGGATTTGAGTGGGAAGACCGCGGTGGTGATCGGCGGGACAAGCGGCATCGGGCTGGCCTTGAATAAGGGCTTAGCCCTGGCAGGAGCCAACGTGGTGCCCACCGGCCGGCGGGCGGAGTTGGTGCGGAAAGCGGCGGCGGAAGTGAATGCGTTGGGACGGAAATCGCTAGTGCAAACTTGCGACGTGACCGACGAAGCCAGTATTGAGCAACTCATGAAATCCGTGTTGGCGGAATTTGGCAGCGTGCAGATTCTGGTAAATTGCGCGGGGCGCACAAAGCGCATGCCTACGTTGGAGTTTCCAGATGAGGAATGGAACGGCATCCTGGACACGAATCTGACCGGCACGCTACGGGCTTGCAGAGTGTTTGGACGCCACATGATCGAGAGGCGCTTTGGGCGGATCGTGAACATCGCGTCGATCTCATCGTTTGTGGCGCTGCAAGAGGTTGCGGCATATTCTGCGAGTAAGGCCGCGGTGGCTTCACTGACGAAGTCGCTGGCGATCGAATGGGCCACGAAGGGAGTTTGTGTAAATGCGATCGCTCCGGGCGTTTTTCGTACGGAATTAAATGCGGGCTTGCTCGATGGAACGGAGCGAGGAAAGGAATTTTTGTTGCGCACCCCGATGCATCGTTTCGGCCAATTGGATGAACTCGCGGGGGCAGCGGTTTTTTTGGCGTCGGATGCGGCGGCCTTTGTGACGGGGCATGTCTTGGTGGTGGACGGCGGATTTCTGGCGAGCGGAGTAAATCAGTAGTCGAGCGACTATTGCTCCGGTTGGAGCGAATGTGCGCTGGAAGTGGGCCGGCTTGAAGGGATGCCAGGTAAAGCGATCATGAAGGCATTGCTGCTATCGAAATATAGGCAACTAGAGATCGCGGAAGTACCGATGCCGACGATTGGGGCGGGCGAAGTGTTGATTCGGGTTGGAGCTTGTGGGATCTGCGGCAGCGACGTGCATGGATATGATGGATCGTCGGGGCGGCGGATTCCTCCGATTGTGATGGGGCATGAGGCGGCGGGGCGCATTGCGGCTGTGGGTGCCGGAGTTACGGGATTGGCGGAAGGCGATCGTGTGACTTTTGATTCGACGATTTACTGCGGGGAGTGCGGATATTGCAAGGGTGGGGAAGTAAACCTCTGCGATCACCGTCAGGTCCTGGGAGTTTCGTGCGGGGACTACAGTCGCGCGGGAGCATTTGCGGAATTTGTGGCCGTGCCGGCGCGCGTGGTTTACAAGTTACCGGCGAGTGTTTCGTTCGCAGAAGCGTCGATGTTGGAGGCAGTGGCGGTCGCCATCCACGCGGTCTCGCTAGCGGAGATTACACAGGAAAGCAGGGCACTGGTAGTGGGGGCAGGAACGATCGGTGTGCTGATCTTGCAGGCGCTGCGGGCGGCAGGATGTCGCCAAGTGTTCGCGTCGGACGTGGATAGTTCGCGACTGAAATTGGCCAAGGAGTTGGGCGCGGAGGTGCTCTCCGCCACTGAGGACGTCGTCACCCGAGTATTGCAGCGGACCGGCGGAGTTGGCGTGGACGTGGCGATGGAAGCCGTGGGGCGAAACGAGACGGTCAACGCGGCGATTGCAAGCGTGCGCAAGGGTGGCACGGTTGTGCTCGTGGGGAATATTTCACCGGAAACCACGCTACCTTTGCAGAGAGTCGTGACGCGGCAGATTCGCTTACAGGGATCATGCGCTTCGGCGGGGGAGTACCCGCAGGCGATTGCGTTGATGGCGAGCGGAGCAATTCGCGTGAAGCCGTTGATCACGGCGATCGCGCCCCTTGGGGAAGGGCCGCAATGGTTTGAACGATTGTATGCGCGCGAGCCAAATTTGCTGAAAGTCGTGCTTACGCCGGGGCCGGTTTCGTGAGCGCTGGAAGAGGCGGCCTGTTTGATCTTTCCGGACGCGTGGCGATTGTCACCGGGACGAGCCGCGGACTGGGGCAGTACATGGCGCGTGCGCTGGCGAGGGCGGGCGCTGACTTGGTCTTGACTAGCCGGACACGCGAGAGCTTGAGGGCGTTTGAAGGGGAGGTGAAGGGGCTGGGCCGGCGGGCGCTTTCGCTGGAGCTTGACGTCAGGAATCTGGAGAGTATAGAGCGGATGGCCGCGGAGGCGGAGAAGGAATTCGGACATTTGGATATTTTGGTGAACAATGCGGGATGTAATGTCCGCAAGCTGGCGCTAGATGTGACCTGGGACGATTGGAACTTAATTTTGGATACCAATTTGCGCGGAAGTTTTTTTGTGGCCCAGGCGGTGGCGCGGCGGATGATTGCGCGTGGATACGGCCGTATCATCAACGTTGGTTCGGTGACGAGCGTGGCGGGGTATGCGGGATTGGGCCCGTACGGAGCGAGCCGGGGCGGGATTCGGCAACTGACAATGAGCTTGGCGGATGATTGGGGCAAGCATGGCGTGACGGTGAATTGTCTGGCGCCAGGTTGGTTTCGCACGGATCAAAACAAGGTGCTCTACGAGAATAAAGAGTGGGTGGAATACCTTAGCGATCGGATTCCGGTGAAGCGGCCAGGAAGGCCGGAGGATTTGGATGCCGCGGTGGTCTTCTTGGCGGCAGAAGCGACCCGCTACGTTACAGGACAGACGCTGCTCGTGGATGGCGGGATTTCCACCGGAGCGACGCGAGCGCTGGTACGGCAACCGACGACGCCGCATTCGAAGCGGGACGACAAGAAGAGTTTCCGTGGCAAAATGCGGCGCGGGAGGTGAGTGTTGGGAAAATTGTTGGCGAGGGTGATGTTGGCAGCAGCGGCCAGCTGGACGCTGGGATTACTTGCGGGTGCGGCGCCTGCTCCAGAGACGCACAAGTCGCTCCAGATTTATTTTGTGGATGTGGAGGGCGGGCAGGCGACGCTGTTTGTTACGACGGAAGGGAAATCGTTGTTGATCGATACGGGATGGCCGGGGAATAACGGACGCGACGCGAATCGCATCGCTGCTGCGGCAAAGGATGCTGGAATTAAGAAGATTGATTTTGTGTTGATTACGCACTATCACGACGATCATGTGGGTGGCGCACCGCAACTTGCGGCGAAAATCCCAGTGGGCACGTTTATCGATCACGGCGAAAATCGAGAGACGAGTGGTGCGAGCGCCAGCAGGGTTTACGGCGCGTATCAGCAATTGTTGGCGACCGGAAAATACAAGCACATTGTTGCGAAGCCGGGCCAGGTGCTGCCCATCACGGGGATGCAGGTACGGGTAGTTACTGCGGACGGAGAGTTGATTGAGAGACCGTTGCCGGGAGGCGGGAAGGAAAATACGAATTGCGCGAATGCCGCGAAGCCGCCGGTGGATACGACGGAAAATCCGCGGTCACTGGGGACATTGATAACTTTTGGGAAACAACGGATTTTGGACTTGGGCGATTTAACCGCAGACAAAGAGATGGAACTGATGTGCCCGATGAACAAGATTGGGCCGGTTGATATTTATATCGCATCGCATCACGGATTTTTCCAGAGCGGTAGCGCGGCTCTGGTGCATGGGATCGCTCCGCGTGTGGCGATTATGAACAACGGCGCGAAGAAGGGCGGATCGATCGTGGCGTGGGAGGTGATCGAGAAGTCGCCGGGGCTGGAGGATCTTTGGCAGCTTCATTATTCGGAAGAGGGTGGAGACGCCCATAACGTGACGGCTCCTTTTTTGGCGAATCTTTCAGGTCCGGACGCGGGCAATTATTTGAAGATTGCGGCGTCGGAGGACGGGAGTTTTGCTGTGTTTAATTCGCGAAATGGCGAGACGAAGAAGTACGCAGCGAAGAGCAACTAATCGAAGAACGCGTAGAGCGCACCTGAAGACAGCATTCCTCACGTCTCCCTGCCTGGTCTGGCTTCAGTTGAGCCTTGATCTGGCTGGCGTTCGCGGAGTTTGAAGCGTTGGAGTTTTCCAGTAGCGGTTTTGGGAAGCTCGTGCAGGAACTCGATCCAGCGCGGACGCTTGTAGCCGCCGATTCGCTCGGCAACCAAGTCTTGTAGCTCGCCGGCCAATTGCTTGCTAGGAGCGAATTCCTGTTTCAAGACCACATAGGCGGCGGGCTTAGCCAGGCCAGCTTCGTCGTCGCGTGCAATGACGGCAGCCTCGAGGACAGCGGGGTGCTGGATCAAGGCGCTTTCCACTTCAGCGGGACTTAGCCAGAGACCGTGTACTTTAAATAGATCGTCGCTGCGACCGGCGTGCCAGAAGAATCCGCCTTCATCCTGACGATATTTGTCGCCGGTGCGAAACCAGTCACCGACAAAAGTGCTCTTTGTCTTTTCTTCCTGGTTCCAGTAGCCGGCACAGAGGGAGTCGCATTTCACCCAGAGATCCCCGATTTCGTTGGGAGCTGCGAGGCGCCCGGATTCGTCCGTGATTTTCGCTTCGAATCCGGGAAGGATTTTGCCGCTGGAGCCGGGCTTTACTTCGCCGGGGCGATTGGAGATGACCATGTGGAGGCTTTCGGTTGAGCCAAGGGCATCGAGGATTTCAAGGTGGAACCGTTTGCGGAAACGCTCAAATATTGGCGCTGGTAGGGCTTCACCTGCGGAAACAGCGTGACGAATGCTGGAGAGGTCGAAGTCGGGGCCGGCGCTGCGGTGATGACTGAGGAGAGCGGCATAATTTGTTGGCACCGAAAAAAAAAGCGTGGGGCGATAACGCTCAATGTCCGCGTAAACGCTGCCGGGAGTTGGGCGATCAGGCGAGAGGATCGTGGTTGCTCCGCAAGAAAGAGGGAAGTACCCAGCATTGCCGAGACCATACGCGAAAAATAGACGCGCGACGCTGAAGCACCGGTCGCGTTCGGTGATTTCGAGGATGGCATGAGCATATTGGCGCGAGCTGACCACCATGTCGTGATGAAGATGGACGCAGCCCTTGGGTACGCCGGTCGAGCCGGAAGAGTACAGCCAGAATGCAGGGTCGTCTTTTGCGGTTGGCTCCGCTTTGAGCTTGGGAGATTCGGCTTGCATCAGGTTGCGAAGGAGTTTCCGATCACCAGTCGTGTTCGCATCGCCGACGGATACGATTTCGCGGAGATGGGGGAGTCTTTGGCGCGGGATCGCTTGGAGGTTGGGAAGCAGACATTCGTGGACGACGGCTACGCTAGCCCGACAGTCGTTGAGAATGTATTCGTATTCGTGGGGTTTAGCTTGAGTGTTCACAGGAACAGCCACAGCGCCTATTTTGATCGCCCCGAAAAAGGAGTAGAGGAATTCGGGCGAGTCGAGAAGAAGGAGAAGCACACGGTCTTCCGGGCGGACGCCAAGACTTCGGAGGGCATTGGCGGTGCGATTAGTGCACTCAAGAAGCTGCTGATACGTGACGCGCTCGTCTCTACATTCGATAGCGATGTTGTTGGCACGGCCGTCCAGGACGTTGCGATCCACGAAATAGGTGGCGACGTTGAAAATTTGTGGCAAGGAGATCACGTGGTAACCATGTTTGTCGCGTGATAGTGGCGACGACTGAAATAGGAAACGTCCTTGCAAGCGCAACGGCTTGATAGTATACGCAGTAAGCGATTCGGTGCCGGGAATTTCAAACATGACTGTTCTGCTCTACGATTAAGCTCCGGGCGCAATCTCTGATGGAGGTCGTTGATGTCCCAGCGGTCGAGACTTCGTTTCCTGGGCGGGTCGGGCCTTGCGTCGCAATTTCGGCCCTCCCACTATTTGGGGGGCTAGCGAAGGCGCAGACGACTTCAGCGGGCCGTCGAATTCCGTCTATCGGTGGCAGACATCGGCACAGGAGAGAACAATGATCGCTGGAAAAAAGCTGCGCATTTCACTGTGTGTTTTAATACTCTTCGGCGAAGTATTACTTGCTGGCTCTTTGAGCTCGCAAGGAATGCGAGGGACCATTCGCAAACAATCGTTTGGCAAGACGGCTAGCGGAGAACAGGTCGACCTTTATTCCCTTACGAACAAGAAGGGGATGGACGTTTCGATCACGAACTTTGGCGCGACAGTGGTCACGTTGCGCGTTCCTGACCGCGCTGGCAAGGCGGCGGATGTGGTTCTCGGCTACGACACACTCGAAGGCTATGAAAACGGAAAATCCTATTTCGGTGCAACCGTCGGACGATATGCAAATCGCATCGGAGGCGGAAAATTCTCGATCGATGGGAAGGAATATACGCTTCCGAAGAATGATGGCAACAATACACTGCACGGGGGAATTGTCGGGTTTAACAAAAAGATCTGGAAAGCGCGCGAGCTTCCCGCGAATGATTCCGCGGTGCTCGAGTTGTCGTACTTGAGCCCAGATGGAGAAGAAGGATTTCCCGGAAATCTTTCCGTCAAGGTTGTGTTCACATTGCCGGCGAATCGCAACGAGTTGAAGATCGACTACACCGCTACCACGGACAAGGACACAGTGCTGAACCTCAGCAACCATTCCTATTTCAATCTCGCGGGAGAAGGTGTCGGAAATATCCTGGATCAAGTGTTGACATTGCATGCGAAGCAGTTCACTCCGGTCGACAAGACATTGATCCCCACAGGTGAACTGCGCGACGTGGCCCCTACGCCGCTCGATTTCAACAGCGCCACCGCGATCGGCAAGCGCATCAACGAAGACTACGAGCAGCTCGTTTTCGGGAAAGGCTACGATCACAACTGGGTGCTTGCGTCCGGCGGCGGGAAGGGGTTGTCGATTGCGGCTGAGGCCTATGAGCCAAAGAGTGGTCGAATGCTTGAGGTGCTGACGACCGAGCCCGGAGTGCAGTTTTACAGCGGGAATTTTCTGGATGGATCCACGGGCAAGGGAGGCAAGGCCTATCCGCGCCGATCGGCCTTTTGCCTCGAAACGCAGCACTTTCCGAATTCTCCTAACCACGCAAGTTTTCCCAGCACGCTGTTGAAGCCAAATGCGGTTTTTCAGTCGCACACTGTGTTTCGGTTTTCAGCTCAATAGATAATTATGCACCGTCGGCCGGGGTTCTAAGCAAGACGGTCGGTAGTGCTGCCAATTCATGCAGATTCAATGAGATTCGGTGAGCGGCCTGAGACAAGCCCGCTGCAAAGAATTTCCTTCAACAACAGGGCCACTTCGATAAGTTCTTAGATATCTTCAACAACGACCGTCCCCACGAAGCTCTCAACATGCAATGGCCTGCCGAGGTCTATCAGCCCTCGACGCGTCGCTACCACGGCCTGCCGTATATCGACTATCCCCTGCACGACAAAATCATCGTGGTTACTCGTTGCGGACGCATTTGCCTGGGCCGCAAGAAAATCAATTTCAGCACGGTCTTCGCCGGTCAGGCCGTGGGCATTAAAGAAGTCCACGACGACATCTGGCTGGTCAGCTTTATGGATTATGATTTGGGATACTTCGATCTGAGACCGGAGTGCTCGAACCGCTCGAAAATCCGTTCGGCCCAAAACTGTTACCTATGTGACCGGTACGTTCTGTAACCCATGTGTCCGGGCCGGACCGCGATGAAGTGGCGCGCCTGGAGGGGTTCGAACCCCCGACCCTTAGCTCCGGAGGCTAATGCTCTATCCATCTGAGCTACAGGCGCGCGGTTGCGTTGTCAGGGAGGCGAAAAAGCCAAGCTTCACCTCCCTGTTGTGATTCTATCGCCGATTGGAGAGACGCGCCAGTATGCCTGGCGCGTCCCCCAATAAGCGGGCGCTAGCCTTTGGCGTAGTCTTTGATTTGCTTAGCGAGCCTTTCGATCTCTTCGGCTTTTTTCACCATGGCCAGGGAAAGTGTCTTGGTGGAATCGGTTTTTTCAACTTCGGCCTTCAGCTGAGCTGCCAGGTCGTAGAGTTTTTCGACATCTTTCTTGATGCTCTTCTGGCGCTCTTCGAGCATGGCCTTGTTGGCCGCGCCGGCGGGAAAATTCGCGGCGTTCTCACCGTTGGAGGCGTCGCCTAGGGCACTAGGGCGCTTGCCACGGGTGCTGGTTTGCGCCGCGGAATCCTGGAAGCGCCCGAAAATGGCAGGCACAACAGCGAAGAACACTCGAAGCAAACCGCGTCTGGACGACTGCATACTGCCTCCCCGGCCAGGGAATGACGCTGCGCTTGCCGCGCAACCCTGAGTGATATACTTTCCCTCCCATAGAACATGATGTCCAGCCCCCTTACCTATTTCCCAGACTTCACGCCATCGAATGCGCTGCATCTTGCAGGGATTTTTGTTTTGGCGCTGATTTGCGTGCGATTGCTGCGGGGCGCGACCAACAAGTTGGTGAGGCCGGCTGGTTCGCAAATGAAGGGGTCGCAACAGCGCGAGCAGCAAACGCGAGCGTTTGCGGAGAAGCTGCATGTGATGGCAAGCAGACTGATCTGGATTTTGGCGGCGCTGACCGCGCTTCCGGAGTTCGGAATTAGCGCTCTGCCGCCAGCGGCGATTGCTGGGGCCGTGATTTTGGGCTTTAGTTTTGGGGCGCGGGAACTGGTGCGGGATGCGATCGCGGGATATCAGATTTTGACGGAAGAGCCATTTCTAAGCGGCGACACCATTCAGGTGGGAGAGGTTGTGGGCCGTGTAGAGCAAGCGACGCTGCGGCGGACGGTGGTGCGAGACGGACGCGGCGCGCTGGTGTCCATTGCGAATGGTGAAATGCGGACAGTCAGCAATTTGAGCCGCGACTGGTCGCAGGCATTCGTGGATGTGGGCGTGGCTGCGAGCGTTCCACTGGAAAAAACATTGCAAGCGCTGGAAAGCGCGGCGGCCGGGCTGCGCAGCGACGTGGTATGGTCGCAGGCATTGGTGGATGGGCCGCGAGTGCTGGGTGTGCAGGGCTACGATCACGCGGGGACGCTGCTGCGTTTGCAGGTGCGAACCGCGCCGACACGACAGGACGAAGTGTGCCGCGAGCTGCGCAGGCGCATACAAATGGAATTGCAGCGGCAAGGTATCGCGGCGACGAGCGGAACGCCAGCCGAGGGTACGGGGGCGGCGCTCACGTGAAAGAGCGACGGACCGGCAGGTGACGCGAGGAGGACGACATGGCGCAAGTGAGTTATGAGGAAGTGAACCTGATGCTGCGGCTGTACGACATGAGGCGCGAGCCACGGCTGCGGCAAGCGCGCGCGTGGTTCGTGGAGAATTTTCATCCCACGTCGGCGGAAGACATGATGGAGAAATATCCGCAAGGAAGCGAAGAAAACACATATATACGGATGGTGATCAGCTATTGGGACATGGTGGCGAGCATCGTGAATCGCGGGCTGATCAACGATGAGCTGTTCTTCGAGAGCAATGGGGAAATCTGGGTGGTGTGGGACCGCATGCGCACGATCGTGCCGATCTGGCGAGCAGCGTTCAAGAATCCCCGGCTGTTCGCGAACATCGAAGAGACTTACAAGCGGCTGGAAACGTGGCGCGAGAAACAAGCGCCGGGATCGAGCGCAGCGATGCGCAACATGATGGCGCAGATCATGTCCAAGCCGAAGGGAGTTTGAGCTGGTTGGCAAGAGGCGGCGGCAGTCCGGTGGATGCCTGCTGGCGCTAGCCCTGCTTGCGTTGAATAGGGTTTCAAAACACTGATTAGCGTAGGCGTTCACCGACAGGCTGAGGACCGGGAGCAAGTACGCGTGATTTTGCGGGCTTAGCGGTCCTAACGCAATTGCGGCCGGCGGTCTTTGCGGCGTAGAGTGCCGCATCCACTTCGCGCAGTAGTTCATCCGCCGAGCGGTGCCCCCAATCAGGACTCAGGAGCAGGCCCAGACTCAAGGTGATTCCCAGAGCTCCCGCGTCCGTCTGTACCGGCCGGGTGGAAATGATTTTGCGAATCTCCTCGGCACGCCCCAATGCGGATTCAGGCCGGCAATTGTTCAGGACAACGAGAAATTCTTCGCCACCGTAGCGTCCAACGAAATCGTAGGACCGAACGGAAAGAAGCAGCCGGCGAGCCACTTCGCGCATTACCTGGTCTCCAACCAAATGGCCGTGGGTATCATTGATGGTTTTGAAGTGGTCCAGATCGGCGAGCAGCACGGCGGTGCAGACGTTTTCGCGCCGGGAACGGTCCAGTTCACGGCTCAACAGATCCGTGATCACGCCGCGGTTCCAGAGCGAGGTCAAATGGTCGTGGGTGGCCTTGAAGCGCATTTCTTCGCGAGCCTCGACCAGACGGTCCTCGAGGTGCAGGATGCGCTCGCCCGTTCGCAGACGCGCTTTAAGTTCGTCGGCGTTGAAGGGCTTAACCAAGTAATCATCGGCGCCAGATTCCAGGCCAGCGACGACATCTTCTTTGGATTCGCGCGCGGTGAGCAAAATCATGTAGACGTAGTTTTGGTCGCAACCTTTGCGGACGCGACTGCAAACGCCCAGGCCATCGAGCTCGGGCATCATCCAATCGAGCAAGGCAAGGCGGGGACCGTCCGGCTCGCTCAATTTCTCGACGGCTTCCCGCCCGTTGGTGACTGCCGTGACTTCGTACCCGGCGCGCTGGAGAGTTCCCTTAAGGAGACGGCGGGACAGAGCGTCGTCATCGGCGATCAATATCTTCACGAGCGAGCCTCGACCATGTACTTTTCCATTAGAGCAAGAAGGCCGTGCACGTCTTGAGCCAAGGCGGCAAAGGCGTCGGGTAACGAAGCGATTTCTCCTGCACGGGCGAGCTGCTCGAGGCGCGCTGCGGAAGCGGCGGCTTTCGATACGGACAGATTTGCGAGCATGCCTTTGACCGTGTGGCTGACGCTTGCCGTCTCCGCCGCATCCCCACGATGAACGGCGCTCTCGAGCGACTTTAGATATCCGGGGAACTCCTCTTTGAAGATTTTCAACAAGTCGCACAAGAGGTCGCGATCGTTTTCGACACGAGCAAGCAGCTCTTGGATGTTGACGATTGGGGCGGAAGAATCGCGACGGTTATTCATACCTTTACCTTCATTCCCGAATTTGCATGGCCGATGGAGATAATGCCGACATGGTTGCGGCGGTACACCGATGGAAAGCGGGAGGCACAGTTCGGCCTTCTTTAGAGGGCAACCGTCAGGCCATTCGGCGGGCCAAGCCTCGACTTAAGTTACTGACAGCAGGGACTTTACTATCGTCGTCCAGAGGAGGTGGGAGCGACCGGTTTCCAATGTTGAACGCCGCGAGGTATTTGGTTCAATGTGAAACGGCCGTGCGTTGACGACGGATTCGCGAACCGATCCTGCCAACCACCATCGTGGTGAACACTTTATGGAGCCTGCTGTCATTTTCGGTGACGGCCACCCGCCTGCATGGAGTTTTCAGCACTCGGCTTGCAGACCAAAAGGTACACGCTCATCGCCTTTTGCGTTACAGCCTCCACTGTATTGTTGAAATTGGGGGTCAGACTTATACATCAGTAGCGGTTCAAGTAGTGGTTCATCTCTCGGCCAGATGTCCCCTGAAGTCGTGCTCGCACGTTAGGCGTGAAATCAGCAGATTGATCGCGGCACGCAATCGCAAGCGATTCTGGATCAAAAGGAGCGTTTCCGCATGGAAACCCAAGCGAGCCCCGAACGTGCATTGGTTGCCAAAGCGCAGGCGGGCAACGAAGAAGCCTTCACCGAGTTAGTGCGCCGACACTCCGGCCAAATCTACGGGCTTTCTTTAAACATGCTGCGAAACCGAGAGGATGCGGAAGACAACCTGCAGAATGTTCTGGTAAAAGCGTTTCATAACATTGGGCGCTTCGAAGGAAATTCGCAGTTCTCCACATGGCTGGTGCGCATCACGATCAATGAAGCGCTAATGAAGTTGCGCAAGCGGAATTCGGAGCGCATATCCGATTACCATGACGCGAACGCCTCAGAAGATGAGCCCCGCTCGTTTCCGGAGATTGAGGATAGCCGGCAGGATCCCGAACGCGAATACATGAGCAAAGAGCTGACCCGCAAAGTGTTCCGCGGACTGAATCCTTCGCTGCAGGATACGTTCATACTTCAGAAGGCCGAAGGATGGACTAACAGGGAATTGGCGGCGGCGTTGGGCATCACGGTCTCAACGGTGAAATCGCGGGTTTTCCGCGCACGGGTGAGATTGCGCCAGCAACTCATCGCTCTTACGCAACCCGAGCAAATTGCCTTGCAAGGGTAACTTGCAGCGGCTCCCTTCCTAAAATCAAATCTGACGAGTGTTCACCGAGCCCCGAGTAGGCGCGCATCCATTCTCCAGGTTCATAGTCAAGACGCGCCTCGACCCACTAGCTGACGCTGCGCTTTTGCTTTCGTAAAGGAAAGAGCCAGTTTGGAGGGCCATGCCCGTCCAAACTGGCTCTAATTCTTGCAAGTTAGTGGGCATTAGCTCGAGGTAGCTTTCTGGCCTTTCACTTCGATTTCGTTGACGACTTGCTTCACATTTGGAATGGAAGCGACGAGCTTCTCAACTTGCTCTCGTTTTGTTTGCGACGGAACATCTCCCGTGAGGGTTACCACGCCATTCTTGACGTCGTACTTTACGTTCTTTTTGAGGCGATGTTTGATCAGTGTAGCGTCCACATTCTTTTCAATGGCCTTATCGAGATCGGAGTCGACGGCCTTGGCCTCGCTTTCATTTCCCGGCGGCCGCACAGCGATTTGATCCGCGACCACCAGGTTAGGGGCCGTGGACTTCGCGATCGATTCCGCCTGCTGTTTATCGCTGTCCGTGGGAACCGTGCCGGTAAGCGTGACCACGCCTTTGTCGCGATCTTCGCTGACGCTGACGTCTTTAAATCCAGCCTGGTCCAAGGATTTGCGGATGTTATCCGTCAGATCCGGTGATTTGTCGGTGGAACAGCCTGCAAGCATTTCGCCAACAAGCAACGGGAGCACGGAGACAATCAATTTTCTCGCTTTCATATCTCTCCTTCTGTGTATGCCGGGCTGACACGAAATCTCGGACGCCCGGAAAATGGAAGCCCGGGTGTCACAAGACTGTGGCGGACTGAGGGTTGGACTCAATCAGGCGTTGGCCGTAAAAGCTATCGGGAACGTCAGGTAAGAAGACGCTAGGGGTGCAGGGCCGAAGAAACAATCAATGAGAATATCTGGGAGCCTAAGGATTCTTACCTGTTCGATTTTGCCCAACCAGCCAGCGCACTCTGAAAGCACGTAGCGCGAGCGCCGAGTGAGGTCCGCTCTATGTTGATCTTAGGGGAAGGGCTGTAGAGAAGCTTGCGAAATGCTTACGAACGCAGAGATACGTCTAGCCGCGAGTCAATTCGGTGCGTACGTTGACTCGAGAATAGCTTTCTGGGCCAGGTGCTCATCGATGGCGGGGCTAACATACGTACCGTCGCCGGCAAGCACGTTCAGCGCCCGCACCAATTCGTGCTCGGCGTCGGATTTTAAGACATAGCCACGCGCACCGGCGCGGAAGGCGCTGCGTACCAGCTCCGTGGAAGAGTGCAGGGTAAGGAGTAGAATTTTCGTGTCCGGCAGAATGTTGTGAATAATGCGGCTGGCTTCCAGTCCATTCAAGCCCGGCATGGAAACATCCATGATGACAATTTCGGGCCGCACGGTTTCGGCAAGCTTGACGCCTTCCTGGCCGTTTTCAGCTTCGCCGCAAAGCTCCCACTCTGGAAAGGCGCTGAGGATACCCTGAACACCTCGGCGAATGACGGCGTGATCGTCAACAACGATTACCCGAGGCATTGCCCCTCCCGTGCGGTTTGGCGGGAAGGGACACCAGGATTAAAAGCTTTTGGTGGGAACACAAGAAGAAGACGACCGAATGCATGCGGACCGATCATCAGGCCTCGATGATCTGGTTTCTAACCGCATAGCGCACGAGCTCACTCACCGAGTGCAGCTCAAGTTTGCGCATGATATTGGCGCGATGCGTTTCGGCGGTTTTTACACTGATGCCGAGAGCCACGGCGACTTCCTTACTGCTCTTGCCCTCCGCAAGCAGCTGCACGATTTCGCGCTCACGCGAAGTGAGCCGGCTGCGCAGGATGGCCATGTGGTCGGGAACAGTATTTTGCTTGCAGAAGCCATCGAGCAACATGTCCGCGGCACGCGAGGTAAAGAACGATCGGTGATTCCCGAGCGCTTCCACGGCCGCCACTAAATCGCGGTCGGCGTCCGATTTCATGATGTACGCACGCACACCGGCCTCAACAATGTCGCGAACGAGCTGATCGGAGAAGTGCAGCGTAAGGATTACTATTTCCGTTTTGGGAAGGCTCTTGCGGATACGCCGGGCGGCCTCCAAGCCGTTAAGCTCGGGCATGCTGATGTCCATTACGACGACATCTGGCTTCAGCTGCTCGGCCATGGTCACGGCTTCGCGACCGGTCTTGGCCTCGGCGACGACGTCCCAGCCGTGGTGCGCGGTTAGGAGTTGCTTTAGGCCGCGCCGGATAATGTCATGATCGTCAACAACTAAGATTCGCAGGGTAGTTACCTCATGTGATGAATCGCGGGATCCTAGGACCCCGCAGCGGCTTGCAAGTAATTGATATTAGGTCGTCCCTTAGATTGACATACGGTATTCCCTGTATTTTCAACGAGGTGAGACCTAATCCGCCACAGGGATTTTACGCAGGCTCCGGCGACTTCGCATTGCAAATCTTTTTCTTAGGCGTTGTTTTGGCCGCTATGGTTCCTTTGCTGGCAGCCAGACTCCAATTCGGAACCGCCGGCCCCTTTTATGATCATTGCCCTGACGGTGGTTTTGTTGCATTTGCTTTCCGCGAATCTGCTGGTGCCGAAATTCATCGGCTCCCGCGTGAATCGTGAATATCGGACCAGTCGGCGATAGTAGGGATGATATTTTGGAGTTGGATAAGGGGCGGGGTAGGACTGCTGCCGGCCGTACCGTTAACCGCGTTTGTTGCCGACTGCCATCCTGCGCTGCTTCCCATTTCCAATTTACTCGCGGAGACTCCATGCCCAATGCCGCGCCGGGCGCAGGTGGGCCGGATAACGGTTGCTCGCGCGATTCCATTTTTTCGCGATCGGTTTCGGGTCCAACATAAGCAGTAACGATATCGTTATACCTGTCCGCTTGGCCATTTATTTTCCTGCTGGTAACGAACTGCACGCATTCGGCCAACCATTACACAAGTATTACAAAGGACCGCGAACGCCCATGCTACGGTGGAAACAGTTGTGAGCGTATGAGGACACTGGGACCATGAGTATTCTTAAACAAGACCGCACTTTTCAGCAGCCTCTGAACTGGACCACTACTTTTTTCATGTTCGCTTTTCATGTCGGTGCCGTCGCGGCGCTGTTCATGTTCAGCTGGAAAGCCCTGGCTATCGCTGCTTTTCTATGGTGGCTGACGGGCAGTATGGGAATCGGCATGTGCTATCACCGGCTCCTTACTCATCGCGGATACAAGACTCCGAGATGGATGGAATATTTTATGGCGATCTGCGGAACCATGGCGCTTGAAGGCGGCCCAATCGCTTGGGTAGCTACGCATCGCATCCATCACCAGAATACAGACAAAGAGGGCGACCCGCATTCACCCAATGACGGCGGACTATGGGCACACATGGGGTGGATAATTACCGGCAAGGCGATGCACCAGAATACCGCTGAGTTGCTGCCCTACGTTCCGGACCTACGGAAGCAGAAGTTCTATATGTGGATCAGCAAATACCATTGGGTTCCGCTGGTGGGACTCGGCCTTCTTCTTTACGCATTTGGCGGGTGGTCCTGTGTCCTGTGGGGCGTCTTTCTGCGTACGGTGGTCGGACTGCACGCTACTTGGCTGGTCAACTCCGCGACTCACATGTGGGGCTCGCGCCGCTTCCTGACTAGCGATACATCCACCAACAGTTTCTGGGTCGCTATTCTGACATTTGGCGAAGGCTGGCATAACAATCATCACGCCGCACCGCAGGCCGCGAAACACGGTCTCACGTGGTATGAAGTCGACGTCAACTGGTACGGAATCTCCATGCTCAAGGCCCTCGGCCTCGCATGGGATATAAAAATGCCCAAGTTGCCAACGCGCGAACCTGCTGAGGGACTAGAGAAACCCTTTGACTCACCCATCATTGCGCCACCCCATGATGCACTGGTCGAAGAAGAGGCCCTCGTTTCCACTTCGGTTGGAGATTGAGGGCAAAGTGGCAGCGTCCTAGTGCGGCACTGGCGCTGATGAATTAAACTAGCGGCGATGCGCATCACGAGCCGCACAAAAGCGATCGCCTTCTTTATCACGCTGGGCGCTTGCCTCGTTGCCCTTGCGATCTTCCTAAACATCACCTGGATCCTGTTCCATTGGCGGCAAGTTGTGCCGCTGGTGCTGGGCATAATTTTCTTCGGGGTGATCATTGCCGGCTTGGTGGTCAACACCATTTTCATCGTGCGCGAGATCCGGCGAAATGAACGCCAGGACAGCTTCCTCAACGCCGTCACTCACGAACTAAAAACTCCCATAACCTCCATACGCCTGTATCTCGAGACACTGCTGACCCGGCCGCTCGACGAAGCGAAGCGGCACGATTTTTACCGCATCATGCTGGAAGACTCGGACCGGCTCCTGGGCATGGTCGAGCAAGTGCTCAAAGCGGGCGAGGCACGCCATAGCAGCCGACGACGAAATTGGAAGGAGGTGGACTTTGCACAGGTGGCGCGCGAGACGCTGGAACTCGCACGTCTGCGCCACAATCTCAAGCCAGAAGCCCTTCGTTTCGGGGCTGAGCCGCCTCGAGACTTGATAGTTATGGGCAATCCTGAGGAACTGCGCACCGCGGCTTTCAACCTTCTCGACAACGCCATCAAATATTCCGGAGAGAACAAGGACATCATGGTCGATGTGCGCACGCCTGACATCGACAGCGTTTTCTTCAGCGTGCGCGACCAGGGTATTGGCATCCCGCGCATTGAACTGAAGCGAATTTTCAATCGATTCTACCGCGTCCAAAACCCGGTCACAGGCAAGGTCAAGGGCACCGGCCTGGGCCTATTTATCGTGCGCTCGGTCGTGCGGCGCTACGGCGGCGATGCCTATGCCGAAAGCGCGGGAGAAGGGTTGGGCAGCACGTTTACGATCCGTCTGCCGCGGGTGTATCGCACATGAGCCGCCTTTTGGTGGTAGAGGACGAGATGCACCTTGCGCAAGGCCTACGTTTTAACCTGGAAGCCGAGGGCCATTCAGTGCACGTTACCGACAAAGGCGAGGAAGCTCTGACACTCCTTTTGAGGGATAAGGAAGGATTTGATGCGCTCATTCTGGACGTTATGCTACCCGGTAAAGACGGTTTTACTGTGGCGCGAGAGCTTCGCGAGGCTCAAAACTACATACCGTTGTTAATGCTAACGGCGCGGACGCGCCCTGAGGATGTTCTCCAGGGATTCGAATCCGGCGCAGATGACTATTTGCCTAAACCGTTTGACCTTTCGATTTTGTTAGCGCGCGTGGAAAGTCTTTTGCGTCGCAAAAACTGGCTCCGTACCGCCGCGACTTTAAAAATTGAGCCGACCGCCACACCGGGGGAAGTTCCTGACCTATTCGAGTTCGATGACCGCACCGTTGATTTTGCCAACCTTCAACTGCGTGGAGGTGGCCAAGTCTTCCAACTGACGCTGATGGAGGCGGAGCTTCTACGCTACCTGATCCGAAATAGCGGAAGGCCCGTATCGCGCAAAGCCATTCTGCAAAATGTGTGGAATCTCCACGAAGATACGGACACGCGCGCAATCGATAATTTCGTCGTGCGTCTGCGCAGGTACATCGAACCGGTACCCTCGAAGCCTCGCCACCTCCTAACCGTCCGAGGCCTGGGGTACCAGTTCGTAGCGAATCCCAAGAAATAATGTGGGAGTGTCGACGTTTAACGGCTACCGCCAAACATTGCGCGGAGATCAAATCCCACGGTCAATGTCGCGGCGTCCGAGTTGAGTTTCAAGCTGTGAACGTAAGCAGGTTCGATGTACATAAAACGTGTTGGGTTTATCCTGATTAATGCAGAGTACCCACGATCGTGGGTCAAATTCGATACATCACCAGGGCCGTTTGGCTGAAGGAAAAAGTTCTGGATTCCATTCGCGGCGTACACCTTTTGCGAACCCCACGGCTGCAGCGCGTAATAGGAGCCGCCGATTTCGACGCGCTTCGCGACCTTTAACGTGAGTCCTCCTTCGGCGTCAGCCAGAAAACCCAAGGACCTGAACGAATCGAAAATACGAAATGGCTGTGCAGCTAAGCGTGTGTCCAGAAGACCATTGGATATTCCTGCGTTCACGTATGGAGTGAAGGGGCCAACCGGACGATCGAAGTGATTGAACCAATCTGCACCAAGCCGGCCAGTACTAAATGCGCCGGTTTCCGCCACGGGGACGGATAAGCTGAGGATCGTCGCATAATTCAAAACGCGGTTGTTAAATGTGAGCCGCAAGTCGGCGTAGGGATCACCCACTGTGTTGTCCCAAAAATGCCGCTCGCCCGGCACCAGATGCGGAGTGTTCCGGAAAAAATAATAGGGCACGCCGATATCGATACCAACATGCTGGTTGAAGTCGTAGCCGACGCTGGTGTCTAAGATTGTGAATTGTCCCTGATCGCTGGTGCTGCCGCGAAATTCTTCAAACAGCGTGAAACCCTTGACCTCAGCAGCTGGCCGCGCCGACTGCGCCGTCAGGTGCCTCGCACCAATAAGGCACATAGAGAGGAGTGCGAGTGTCTTCAGAAAATAAGAGCCGATGTCATGAAAATTCCTGAGTTGCACGATGTGTCCTCCAGATTTCAGATAGATACGAACTGTGAAAATGGACTGTCGAAAGCAATCTGAACTGCTCTGGGTGGGAAGGGAGGCCGCAGTATACGGCCTCCCTGTAGGTGTAACGACTTTCTTGTCGATGAGCCCTCAATGGGGAGTGGCGGTGTGCGTTTGCTCCTTTTCTTCGATCTTCGTCTTGTGCACAGGTTGATGATTGTTCATTTTCTTTTGTTCAAATCGTTCTTGCCTTTGCATAAAGGCAGAGGGGTTCGCCTTCAGCTCCTCGCCAACCTGAGGGTTCTTGGAAAGAAACGATTCCAGCGACTTGTGGTGTTTCAAGTACTTGTCGTCATTGACGAGTGAAGGATTCTTTTGCAAGTCCTTCTCGATACGCTTGTGCTTGTCGAGAAAGCGGTCCATATCCTGCAGTTCCTTCTTATCCAGGTCCGTGTCTGCACGGTCGTCCCGATCACTAATTCGACCGCTGTCGACGTCGACGCCTCGGCTACGGTCACGATCGGGTATGTTCCGAGCCATGTTGTTCCTGGCCTCGAAACCATTTTCGCGACGCATGAAGTAGGACGGATTCTCCTGCGCCTCCTGTCGCACCGCGGGATGCTCGGTTAGGAATTCATCCAGGTCCTTGTGGCGTTTCAGATAGCCGCGATCGT
>Ga0206910_1032_pt2 | contig 30720 bp, 9 predicted proteins | sample Alteio_BWOrgHeat_77_FD_152949 | JGI IMG/M metagenome (GOLD analysis project Ga0206910, IMG submission 152949) | Enriched cells from forest soil in Barre Woods Harvard Forest LTER site, Petersham, Massachusetts, United States -... | ecosystem: Environmental > Terrestrial > Soil > Temperate forest > O... | reverse complement strand
TGTTACTTCCTGGAAAATATGGCTTAATTCTACCAATATACTAAATACTGCCTTAAATGGCTCAAGATATGGCTATACAAGGGTTTATGAATCAATTTACAATCTCGGCAATGCGGTAAAGCTTAATTATTACGAATATACAGGAGCAATGACAACTAATCCCAATGGCCTTAACTGGTGGACTGCGGGAAATTTTGGCAACAATTTTCTTTACGGATATTACAATATTGATAATGCTCCGTTTACAAATAAACAATATTTAAGAGATTGGGGAATTGGTCTCTTGACAAAAGTAGTTTCATCTAATGGGCAAAATCATGTTAATACCGTCACACAATATGAATATGACATTTTAACAAATAACTATTATATTAATAGTTTAAATTTCTCAGGTACTGCAAGACTATATACAGAAAAAAGTTATGATATAAATGGTTTCTTTCCTAATGCTGCTAATATATCTACTACTTACTATCCTATTACGGGGAAAACCTTACTTACAAAAAAGCACGTTCAAGAATATTACGATGATGTCCACTATGTACAAAAAGACGAAACTTATTATTACAATAGCTATTATGATCTCATAAATACTACCAAGATGAACAGTAGTTTGGGTCTTTTTGAAACAGAAAAGATCTATCACAATTATGACTGGGTCAGTCCGACAGCTTACTCCTGTCCAGCGATTGATCAATTGAATTCAGATGCTATCCATAGAATCATCTATAAAGAAAAGTGGAACGACTATTACGGTATAAGCAGTCATTCTTTAACTGACCTGTCTGTGGGTGGATTAAGCATTATTAATAACAGCAAAATAATAAGGCCGACATCGCTGTATAATCTAGCAACATCATCACCAATGACTGGAAACCCCATGATTGTATCTGCCGCCTGGCTTAATATGAATTCGCTATCCAACGGAAGTACTTTAAGTTTTTTAAACAAATATGCGACCAATATAAAATATGACAATTACGGGTATATTCAAGAAGGAACAGATAAAGCAGCTTCAAAATATGATGCTAAAATAACTGACCATAACACTGGAAAAGTATTAGCAGAGGTCAAAAACGCGCGATATAATGAGATCGCATATTGTGGATTTGAATCTATATATGATAATAATCCAGCAACAACAAACTCGGATCCCAATAGGGGCAATTTTATTTTTGCTACAGACCACGTTGTGTCAACACAAAAATTTCTAGGTTCATATTCCTATTCCATTAATAATAGCAACGTTGTTTCTCCAATTTCTAATAGTGGTTCATTGCAAGTTGGTAAGCAGTATATTATGTCTTTTTGGATATACCAGGCGGCTAATTTTTCTGCTACAGATGGAGCGAATCCTATTCCCAATTCAAACAACACTAATCCATTCGTGGCTGTAACAACTTTAAATGGTTGGACATTATATAAAACAACTTTCTATGCAATGGGTGGCCAGATCAGTATTTCTAATGTTAGTGGTGATGTTTATATTGACGAAATAAGGCTGTATCCGGCAGATGGAATAATGACTTCCCATAATTACTCTGAACTTTTAGGGACAATAGCGGATATAGATGAAAATGACAATGTCACTTTCTATGATTATGATCCATTTGGAAATTTATCGTCTGTTAGGGATCAAAAAGGGAATGTAGTTAAAAAAATTGTAACCGTAACCCAAGGCAACGACTAATAAAACTATCTTATGAAAAATAGAATAGCTATATGTTTTTTATTGCTTACTGCTTTTTTCTCGTTATCCACTGAAAGAGCATTATCACAGAATCTTCCGTATGTACATACTTTCTACAGTTCGTTTCCATATCAAACTACTGAACTAAGTACATATATTAGCAACGGCAATGCTAATATTACTAATCCTATTGTCCTTCCCACTCCATATAATGCCAATAGTATTGTTAGCAATAACACCCCAGGTCCTAATGTTTTTAATTACGTTCGGGTGTTTGAGCCTCAGACGCCAGCCTACAATATTGCCAATGTTAATTTGCCTTCTACCTCAGGTGGCATTGATATAAATAGCGACCCACAATATATGAAAATGCAAACTCAGTATTATGATGGGTTTGGAAGAAATTTGCAAACTATTCAGCGCATGTATGATTATAGCAGCGATCAACTTAAAGATGTTATTACGCCTTACGAATACAGACAACGATGGAACAATACCCTTTTTCAATTAAAATATTTACCCTATTCACTTATCTCAAGTGGACAACCCAATGGTTACACTCATTTTAGAAATTCGCCCTTTACTGAGCAAAACAATTATTATTTAAATATTTTCCCGACTGAGGGGAATGGTTCTTCAAGTACTGGTCTGATTGAGACAAAAGATATTTCCGACCCACATACACGAGCGTCAATTAGTTTTCCCCCAGGGGCAAATACTATTGGTAATGGTGTTGGTACCACAAATGTCCTCAGCACTAATGCCTTTGATGAAGTCATCGTTTGGACTTTAGACCCTACCAATCCTTCTGCATTGCCAGTCAATAGCGGTTTTTATGGTCCAGGAACTATGGTCAAGAAAACAGTATTGGATCCTGATGGAGGGCAAGTTGATCAATTTTATGACATTAATGGCCAATTAATTTGCAAACGCGTACTTGTCGGCTATACTCCTTGCAATATCCCATCTTATATGCCTGCTGGTAGTGATAGTTCATCGTCAGATAGCTCTTCAACAGGCAATTCATCTTCCGACAGTTCATCATACACTCCATCTTATAACCTTACAATTCCGGCAAATTTTTCTTCAAGCCATCCCATACAAATTGATAGTTCTATACCAGGTAATCCGGATACTATATATGCCTCTGCCATGGTTTATTCGCTTCCCAGCATAATAAATCCACCGAACCCACCACCACCACCACCACCACCGCCACCGAACCCACCACCAACTCCCATACATGTCACTACAACCCTTGGTGGCGGAACTTCGACTAGCGGATCAATGTGTCCAATATATCTGATGACTTATTACGTTTACGATATTTATGGTAGACAGGTGTATACACTGCATCCTAAAGCGGTAGAGGCGCTGGCAGGAAATAGTTGGCAAGCAACAACTGCTATCATAAACGAATTATGCGATTATGTTATCTATGATGCTATTGGAAGAAAGACTGCGACACATAAATCCGGGGAAACAGATATTACAACCTTTGTTTATGATTCGCATAACAGGGTTGTTATGACGCAAATACCGCTGCTAAGGCAAAATGGGGAATGGCAATTTGCTCTCTATGATAAATTAGACAGACCAACAGTAACAGGAGTAATACCTTCAACGGACAATCAGGGTGTATGGCAATCAATAGCAGACAATGACCCTGCATACGCCACGAGCAATTTAAATTTCAATAATCTTGGTTTTTATTTTACACAAGAATCAGCATATCCTCTTGTCGCTGGCATAGATAATTTATGCCAAACCTATAATTATTATGATAATTATAATTACCAAGTATTAGATCTATATAATCTGCCCAATTGGCCAGGCACTTCATATGCCTATAACTCTACGGTGTATAATTCTTATCTTGTAAGTAGCCCAACGGCAATGAACCTCAATGTATCACAGTATAAACTGCAAGGAAAGTTAACAGGCAAAGTTACCAAGGTGTTACAGCCTAATTTTACTTATTCGAGCTTGAATAGCCTGGAAAAATTTGTTTATTACTATGACGATTATGGAAACCTTATTCAGACCCAGACACTGAATGACAGAAATGGAATTGATATTGCCACAAATCAATATGATTTTAGAAGAAGGTTGATAATGAGCCAGACCTACCATAACAATCCTGCTTGCAGTGCTAAACCATATACTAATGTAGTAAACTATGATCAATACAATTTATACAATTTCCAGTTAGGCTCTGTAACCCAAACGATCGATCAAAATGTTAACAGACCGCTATCTTACTATATTTACAATGATATGGGGCAACCGGTTCATAAAATCATTGGTAGTATTGAAGACCAGATCTATGAATATAATATAAGAGGGCAACTAGCCGGCATAAATAGAAATTATGCTGAATTAGGTGATGAAAACGCCAATGCCAATACTGCTTATTCAGCCACATTTGGCGAATCAATTAAATATGATTATGATTTTACTACTCATTTGTATGGAGGGAATATTTCTGGCATCATTTGGAGGGGATCGGGCTATTTCCCTAAAGCATATGGCTATACATATGATCTGCAGGGAAAATTGATCCAAGGGGACTTTAGACAACTAAAACGCAATTTTGTATTTGCCAGCGCAAGCCAACCTCCTCCTCCCCCTGTTTGGGATAATACTTTTGTTGACTACACGGAAGGCCCGATAAGTTATGATGCCAATGGTAATATAAACTCTATTAAACGATATGGACAGGCTCTTAATACGAGTACATCGGTATATGGGCCAACGCTTATAGATGATCTCCTTATCAATTATCAGAATAACAGCAATAAAATACAATCTATATCTGATGTTGTCCCAGTGACAAATACTGCATCTATTACCTATGATTATAAGGACAGGAGCAATTCAACCAATGAATATTCTTACGACCTTAACGGTAATTTAACTGTAAACCTGGACAAAACAACTACTACCACTTATTATGACATATTGAACAAACCCAAGGATATCTGGTTTTCCGGCACCTCAGACTGGATCAATTATATTTACGATGCAGACGGTAATAAGCTGGCAGAGAACTATAACCTTTCCTCTGGCACGACCACATACGATTACCTTGGGAATTTCGTATACCAAAGTAATGATCTTTATCAGATATTGAATCAGGAGGGATACATGAGGCTGGAAAACGGCTCGTACAACTATTATTTCTTTGTAAAAGACCATTTGGGCAATGTAAGAAATACGCTCCAGTCATATTCTGTACCATTTTATCCTTCACAGAGTTATCCTGCTCCACTTGCATTGACCTATTTTGCTTCTCATGAAATTGCCGCGGCTTATACCGAAAACCTTATCTTCGAGAACATCAATGCAGTAAGAGATGACAAACCTCTGGCAGCTGATACATCCGATGTAAAAGCAGCTAAATTGGACGCTGCAGATAGTAGCAGGACAATAGGTACCTCAATTGTTTTAAGTGTGATGGCAGGCGATCAGTTTAACCTGGCTGTGCAGTCTTATTTCGATAGCACTACCTCTGTGACACAAGACGTTGGTCCTACCCAAATGATGAATGCTATCATTTCAACATTGAGCGGTAGCCCAGGTTTGATAAGTACCGGCGAAGGTGGTCAGACATTTAACATAAATAACCTTTTCAATGCTGGTAATTACGTAAATGTTTATGACAGTATAATATTGGCAAATACAGATACAACAATACCAAGGGCATACCTGAACTACATATTTTTTGATGAGAATTTCAATATCATACCTGAATTAAGCGGGGTAGTGCAAATAGGTGCAACTGCGGGCCAATGGAACCAGATAGGACTAACCAACCCTATAACAGCTAAGCAAAACGGATACATGACAGCTTACATCAGTAACGCAACGGCTGGCGCACCCGTTTGGTTCGACCATTTTACCATCACCCATTATGTTGGGGCACTTGTAGAAGAGAACCACTACTATCCTTATGGCCTTACTGTGAATCTGGCAACAAGTGGCAGCAACCAGATACAAAACAGGCAGCTATACCAGACCCAGATGTACGATAAAACAGATGAACTATATTTGTACGATTTTGGCGCCAGGCAATATGACCCGCAACTAGGACGATTTTTAAGCCTCGACCCAATGAACCAGTTCCCAAGCGGATATACAGGTATGGGGAATGACCCGGTAAGCACCATTGATCCTACCGGAATGGAGGACGAAGATGAAAGTGGGGACGACCCTAATACCAGTAGCCCCGATAATTCCAATAGCAATTCAACCACCGTGAATACTCCAACAGGAACTTATACCATAACTTATCTTGGTGCGAGTGGCGGTATCTGGAATTATCAGGGTGATAACAGCGGTGGAAATACAGAATATAATGACGATGAAAGCGAAGGTGAAGGTGGAGGTGGAGGCGGTGTGCAACGCGAAGTAGATAAATACCATTATACAGAGGGTACTATTAACGCTGATGGTCATACAACGACCATTGAAGGAAGAACTTATGATTTAAATGCTTTTCGTGATTTTTCAAATAAACATAGTAACGTTCCAGCGAATATTATGACCTGGCCAGGTGTGGCTGGGGCCCCTAGTGGTATAATTAGTTTGATTGGAACTAAAGATTGGACACTTAATGGAGTTCCTTGGAAAAAGCATGCGGAGGTATCTACGAATTTAATTTTAACAGCAGGGAATTTTGTGACACTGGGAAAAAACATTTACGATCGAGAACATAATTTGAGCCATACAGGGCCCCCAAATCGAGAATCTAGTGGACAATTTTCAATACTTCATTTGCACCCAGGTGAAGGGAAACTGCAATGGACCCAACCATCTAGGTATATTGATCCTTCGACATCAATTGAGATTCAATATGGCCCTTCTCCTCAAGATAGAGATTCCAGTCCTGAAGGGAATAGTGGAATATACGACGTAATTGTGGCACCCACAACTATTTATATTTATAACAAATCGCATACGTTTGAATTTAAAAAATAATAATGTATGAAAATTTTTATCTCGTTAATATCATTTTTGCTATTTTTTTTAAATTGTAGAGCAACTCAGGATTCATTATATAGCTATCCGCATGAAGTTGAACAGCTAGGAGTTCAACATCAATATGATGCAGCTAAATGGTATATGTATTGCTTGGTTTGCGATCAAAAATTGATATTTACTAAAAAAAATAATATTAAGGAGATTATTACATACGGTACATTACCGCTAAAGCTTGACCATATTGAGATCAATGGGGACAACATCGAGATGGACTTTTATTTTTATTATAAAAATATCCCTATAAATGAAATGATAGTAAAGAACGCACCTGAATGGGGAGTCGTTTTTACTGGTAAATCGGATACTGTTAAAAAAATTTCTTCACGTACAGATGTAAGATATTATACTGTCAGAAGATGTTTAGACATAAACAATTGTCCTGTAAGAGATGCTAAACCTTTGCAGCCAGAAGTAATACGATATATCAGGAACAATGAACGAAAGCTTGATCCTTGGTTTAGAAATGAAGCACTGAAAAGAGGAGTTATTAAATGATTTTGTTCAATTCGAATTCTCTGTGCATGAAACGCTTAATTACTTTGGTTGCCTTTTGTATTTTATCTTTTGTTGCAAAAGCCAGTCCAGATAGCTTAGGTTATTCATATCCATGCTATCCATCGGAAGTTAAACATTTAGGACTTCAGCAGCAATATGACATAACCAGATGGTATATGTATTGCATCCTATGCGATAGAGAAATAAAGTTTACTAAAGAAACTGGAGAAAAGGAAAAGATAAGCTATGGTCTTCTGCCATTAAAATTCGATCATGTGGAAATTAGAAAGGATACCGTTGAGATCGATTGTTATTTTTATTATAAGGATATTCTTATCGATGGAGTAACTACCAGGAACTATTCCTTGTGGGGTCTTGTTTTTAAAGGCAAATCAAATAAACCAATACAATTTTCCACACAAAGCACGGGCAGATATTATATGGCAATATGCGATGGCGCACCAAAAGATTGTCAAGTAAGGGAATTAAATCCGTTACAACCTGAGGTCATAAAATATATAAAACAGAACAAGGAAAAATTAGACCCGTGGTTCAGAAAGCAAGCACAAAAGCGGGGGGTCATAAAATAGATTAATTCAATTTTTGTTATCTGGTTAGTTTTTAATAATAAATTCTCCATCCGGTTCAGGCGATAATAGGAATGCTGCATGGGATGCTCCAGACCGAAATCCCATTACTATTGGTGGAAGTGGTTCATTGTTTCTACAAAAAGGACCTTCGCCACAAGACTATAAAGTTGCTCCCCAGTTAAATGGGATATATGATGTAATAGTTTCCCCTACTCATATTTATATATACAATCAAACAGAAAAATATAAATTTGATAAATAACTTTGCAATGAAAAGAGGATTTGTTTTTGCATTATTAATTTTCATTTATTCTGATTGTTTTGCTTCTTTTGATTCTACCTATAGTTATCCAAAAGAAATAGAAAAACTGGGATTACAAAACAAGTATGACTTAACAAAATGGATAATGTACTGTATAATGTCTGATAGGCATATTTTATTCAATAAGAATAATGCTAGTAGTAAAATAATCACTTATGGAACTTTACCGTTAAAATTTAATCACATGCAAATAAATGGCGATACAGTTGAGATTGATTTCGATTTTTTATATGAAGGAAAGTTCGTTGATATCAAAATGACTGATTATGGTCCCCTGTGGGGTGTGGTTTTTGTAGGAAATTCTGATACGGTTTTCAGATATTACTCGCAGAGTGATGCGAGATATTTTATGAGAAGGTGTTCCCCAAATGTAAAGAATTGCCCTTATCGTGAAGTCAATCCTTTGCAACCAGAAGTAAGAAAATATATAAAACAAAACAAAGAAAAGCTGGATCCTTGGTTTAGAAAGGAGGCCCAAAGAAAAGGTGTGATAAAATAAGATCACTTTAATTCAATTTGTGTTATATCGTTTGCTTTAATGCTAAATTCCTGACTCATGTATTTGGGGGTTGATCGAATATCGCTGGTGTAGATTATTTTATATCTACCTGTTTTAAGTTGTAGTTTTTGTCCTTGATACAAGGCCTTTATGTTCAACCTGTCAAATAGTATAAACTGACCTTGAAATTCAAAATATAGGCTTATGGCTTTTACTATATTTTTATTAGAAATTTCGATATAACCAAACCCATCTTCCGATGTATCTGCTGAAAAGTGTATCGTTGGTATAGCGTTGGAATACTCGGGAAATAAATTTCGTATTGTTTTCTTCATGTCATTTTCTTTTGTAACGACAGAATACTTGCTAATGCAACTGTATTGATGCCTTACGGGTGCATAATTAATAAGACAAATAACAGATATTTCAACTGTGATTTTCTTTTGCAAGAGTTCCTCTTTAAAAGTACAGAGATCCCCCCCGCAACTTTCACCTCCATCAGTTATGAGTATAATTCGATTTTCGTATTCTTCCGGGGAAATAAGGTCGTTTGTACAAGCTTCTTTTAAAGCATATACAACGGGAGACACTCCATATGGGTGTAAGGACTCAAGGCGTAATTTAATTTGCGTAATATTGTTTATGCTGATGTTTACTTCCAATTTAGTGTCGCTGCAATTATTATCCTGTGCTGGATACTGATGCCCAAATACGCGTAACCCGAAAACAATTTGTTTATCAAGTTTTGATAAGCTATCAATTAAATGAGTTACTATTTTTGTTGCAGCTTTGAATCTTGTTAATGAGTCGCTCCAATGCTCTGCCATACTAGATGAGGCATCGAGCAATATGAGAATACGAAGAGGTTTAGCTTTGGTATTCGCTTTTGCGTTTGAGAAAAAGCAACAAAAAATCAGAAAATAAGTGAGTGCTATTTTTAATATTTTCATACCAATTATGATTTTTTACCACCTCTTCCCTAAAGCTAGTCCTGCAAACAAAGAAGCCTGCCAAGGGTAAGCCTGCTGGTCCGCCATAATAGGCAATGATCTGTCATATATCGCAACATTTGCGCCCAGTGTAATGACCTGCACAAATAATTTGTTCTTCCCGGGCTGTATGGCAATGGCAGCATCGAAATATATCCCCGGCACGTAGGATATCTCATTCAAGCCCTTGCTCCATTTTGAAGCGCCTAAAATGGAATTGGCATTCAGGAACTTGGCACTGTTCGTACTGTCGAACTTTTCTTCCTTTAGATAAGGGCTGCCGGAGGCATTGTCCGTATACACCAGTTTCAGATAGTAGGGCTTCAGCATGGCAAGGCTTAATCCGCAGTTGTAACGAAAGCTCACGGAAATATTGCCCTCCACCACTGCCGGCAATAACAACTGTTCTTTGCCAAGTCCCACCTGCAAAGTATACAGGTTATTGATCTTCCCGAACACGAAGGGTGAAGGGTTGCCTAAAGACAAGGTCGAAAGCCCCGTACCCTGTTCCTTTATCTGCTTGTCGTGCTTTATTTCCGAGAAACTGATCTGCCAGAATTTGCTGGTCGTCGTTCCCTTAATTTTTTTCAGTCGATAGATACATCCGCTCCAACCGTTGGTATTGGCTTTGGCTCCCAGTAACAGAGTGTGTGGCAAACTGGTATCCATACCCCATTGCTGCACATGCTCCTTGTAGTCTTTGAAGGTACTTTTAGTCTTCTCTTTTTTCTCCTTCACGCTTTTCTGCGCGTCCTTGCCACCGTCCCAAACGCTGCTTTGGGCATGGCTTTGCAACGCCACATGGAACAGCAATGAACAAGACAGGAAATACTTTTTAAAAGGCTGCATGAAGGCTGCAAAATAATGCATAAAATACGGCAAAAAGCCGATACATTAGTACATTTTTAAGCCGGACAAACGGATCAGTTTTCAGTGCAAATGAGCCTTCACGACAAGCCATATCGTTCCTTCACTTATTCCCTGAGACGTGTTTTGTTCATCGCGTTATGTGTGAATTGTTTCCAAACTAACGCCCAACAGGAGCAACGCTACAACCGTTTTCAATACCATAAATACAAATGGAAGGCTTATCACACCAAGACCTTTCATGTATATTTTCCCGCGGGCAACGACAGCCTGCTTTTTTTCATCGCAGGCAAAGCACCGGATGCCATTGAAAAGATAAAGAAGCGGATGATCACCGGGAGAATCAAGAACCCCAATATCATCATCTATCCATCCATAGACCGGCAATACGAGACCAATATCGGCAGCTTCGATAATTTACAATATACCTTGCCCACCTTCGTATCCAAAGGCAACCGGGCCGTCGTAAACTACAATGGCAGTTATGCGGATCTCGAGGACCAACTGTACGAATCTCTGGCAAGGTCTGCGTGGGAAGAACAGTTCAAGGATGGCGGAAGCGGGAGCGAAACAAGCAAAGATACAAAAAGCAAGAAACCCAAAAGCGCGAAGAATGAAACGATCCCTGATTGGTTCAAAGAAGGGGCCATCCGCTATTTTGCTCATGGCTGGACCATACAAGCGGAAGACCAACTGCGTAATAGCTTTGAGAAAAACCATTTCAACGACTGGCAGCAGATCCAAAACTATGAGCCCAAACTATCCGGCCACGCCTTCTGTTATTTTCTCACAGAAAAATATTACCCGACGGCAGTGGCCCAGACCCTCATCCAACTGAAGAAGAAACGGTCATTGCCACGGGTGCTGCGGCTGGTCACCAAACATACCATTGACAGCCTGTACACTCAATGCTTCCAGTACTACAAGGAACGGTTCAAAAAGGATCTGGAGAAAGAAAAGGACAAAAGCAAAATAGCCACTGTAACTATCCCTCACAAAAAAGGTATTATTAAAAACCTGCTCATCAATCCCAACCAAACCTATATCGCCTATGTGTCCTACTATAATAACAGCAGGACAGTGTACGTATATGACAGCAAAAGCAAAGAGACCCATAAGATCTGCTCATACAAACTAGCCCCCTGGATCGACGACCATAGCCCTGACCAGTATCCTTTATTGCAATGGCATCCTGATGGGAAACAGCTATTCGTGGCAGTGCCGATAAAAGGAAAGATCGTCATCAACAGATATGCCCCTGAGGGGAAATTGCAGGAAACTACGACATTGGGTGCTGTTGACGGCATCAGGACCCTACAGCCACTTTCGGACCGGGCCTTTTTGCTGACGGCCTACAAGAACGGGCAAAGCGATATTGTCAGTTATGATGAGGACAAAAGCAGGTATTCGGCATACACCGATGATGCATATGATGATGCAGAACCGGTGACGGTAAACAAGACCATGTACTTAATATCAAACCGTCCCAAAACAAAAAAAGAGCCACCAATATACTATATCGGCTACGGTTACCGGTACAAAAAAGATACGCTCTGGCAGGGTATCTACAAGATACAAGGCGACCAATTGGTTCCCATTGTGACCGATACTACTTCATATGTGAAATGGGACAAGCCCATACCGCTTATAAACGGACAATTGCTGGTGACTAATACTAAGTATGGCACTGAAAAATTCTCCCTGCTGGACCTAAATTGGAATCAAAAAGCAAACACAACACTGGGTAATTATGAACATATCCAGTATTTGCCCGGATCAAACACTATCGCTTCCTACCGATCGGACAAAGACAGCATATACATCAGTGAAGAACCGCTTGCTACATGGATACAGGAGAACAAAGCCACAGTTTCTGATACGACAAGCCCCTGGCTCATAGACTACCGGATACGACAAGCCAAACAGGCCAAAGAAGATTCCATTTTGAATAAGGCAAAGGATACCACCCATACCTTTTTAGAACAGGTGCTCAAGCCTTTGAGCAAGGACGGCAAAAAAGAGAAAGAGAACAAGATAAAGAAGCGGAAAGCGAAAAGTACTGATAGTAGCGGTATCACTCCATACATATTGCAACTTAACAGCGCCTACTTCACGGCTAAAATAAACAACGACTATTTCATCAACCGCTACCAGCCCTACCAAAGCTACCAGGGAGCCTTTAAGTTCCCGGAGGTCGGGGGCATGGCCCAGGGCGGCCTGTCCGACCTCTTCGAGAACCACCAGTTTACCATTGCCTACCGCCTGCCTGCGGCCACCGATGGCAGCGACTTTTTCTTCCGCTATGAGAACCTGGCACAAAAGATAGACTGGGGCTTTTCCTACTTCCGCAAAGTGGAGAGCCTGCAGCCTGACCCAAATCGCAACTGGGTGGATGAACACGGGGACCCATACCCCAACACGGCCAAAGTAAAGACCCACTATTACGAATTGTTCCTGAAAGACCCACTCAGCTACGATTGTTCACTAGGGCTGGAAACAGCCATCCGCGACGACCGGACCATTTTCCTAGCCACGGACAAGCACAGCCTTGATTTTGCCGACCGTACCGATCTGTGGTCCATAACGACCCTGTCCTATACACTTAATAAGCTAAAGCCCACGCTGCCATACCTGTATAAAGGGTTTTACATAAAGGTCCTGACGGATGTGTTCAAAGGATTGTCCCAACAAGAGCCCTTGGTATTTGGCAGCAGCCTTAATGTTACCTATCATCAGCCGCTCTACAAATACATCACGCTTGTGGCACAATTACATACAGGTTACAGCGCCGGGGACCAAAAGGTACTGTACAATTTAGGCGGAGTGGATAACAATGTGACCCCAAGAGTAGATACCAATGTACATTTTTCACAGAATGCCCCCTATGCCTTTCAGACATTGGTGACACCTTTCCGGGGCTACTATCAGAACACTATTTATGGCAACCAATACACGGTAGCCAATACTGATGTGTACTTCCCGATATTCCAGACGCTCATACCGCTGGAAACTCCATTGCCGTCCATCAATAACCTGCAACTGGGCATATTGGGAGATATCGGCAGTGCAAGAGAGACCTGGGTAAGCGATCCTAATAATGCCAGATGGCTCTGGTCGTATGGGCTCAGCGCACGGACGAGCCTTGCGGGCTATCCATTACGTATCGATATTGCCTGGCCGGGAAATAGGAACAGACAGCCCGTGTGGTATTTCTCACTGAATTTGTCCAATTGAAATATTGGCCGCTTACTTGAACGAGATACCAAGTTAGATGAGCATTCTTACGTATACAAGAATACATTTTTCAGATATTTTACTACAGAAGACGTCCCAATATTGTTTGAAAAAATTATCATTGTAGGGCAAGAATGCCTTCGATGGATCGACCCACTATATCCTGCTTACTTAAGATCCTAAACAATGACGAGATTTGGTGGGAACTTCACCAGTTGAAAAGTTGAAAGCTCTTGTGGAAAATATCACCAACTATTTTTTACTATCCTATCAATCTTTAAGGGGGTATTATTCTCATCAAAAACCCGAATGATATATATACCATTGGCAAATTCCCGTAAGTCTATAATCCTGGCATCACCTTTACGAATTAATACTTGTCCCAGCAAAGTCGATACTGAAACATTTACTTTTGCGGTCGCTTCTATATATATAATGTTCGTAGTTGGATTAGGGTATATTTTAACCTCTATAGGTAAGGTTGGAATCTTTACAATTCCAAGGTTACTTATGTTATATGCTGGAGATGTTCCAGAACATCCATTGCTATCTATTACAGTGACCGTATAATTTCCATTTTGGGCAACTGAATCTGTCGAATTAGTCGCTCCAGGAATGGCGTTACTATCGAGATACCATTGATAAGAAGCATAAGCCTCTGTACTCAGAACTAATCCATTCAGATTAATAATTGGGGTTGGAGAAGGCGAAGCTGTTATATTGACCGATTGAGTAAATAGACTACAGTTGTCAGAATCAATTATATTAACGCTGTAAGTACCTGGAGTGTTTGCAAGGAAAGTTGGATGATCAGTTCCCAGAATAACAATTCCATTTAGGTACCATGTGTAATTTTGAACATCAGTAGAATCTGCAAATAAAAGACAACCAAGGCTCCCAGAACATATTACTCTAGGCCCGGCGAATAAACTATCGGATGGAACAGGTTTTACCAGCACCGTTTGAATGGCGGACGTGTCTGGACAGCCATGATTACTCACAATTACGTCAAAATCCCCCGATATGCCGATTGTAATCATTGAAGCGTTTGCACCAGAAATACTTTGTCCGTTTATTCTCCATTGATATATTAAGCCATTATTTAGATTTGTTGTAAAAGAAACACTGTCACCTGGACAAAAAGTGAGGTTACCGGAAGAAATAGTTATTGGAGCAACTGGGAAGGAATACACAGATACGTTTTGTGATGTTGATAAGGTCGAACAGCCAAAATTATTTATGACCGACACAGTATAACTACCCGTTTGGTGTGCTTCAAAAAATGAATCTGCTGCATTGTTAATATTGCCCCCATTTAATTGCCATTGATATGAATAGTTCATCCCACCATTTACAGAAAGCCTTACACTATCTCCAGCGCAGAACTGAGTTGGACTGTTATTATTAATAATTGGTTGCGGACGAGGGTGGACAACTAATGTGTCGATTATAGAGATAGTCGGAGGAAGGCATGTTCCTGAAACAACACATCTATATCGATAGCCGCTCATCGGTAGTGAGCCATTTCCTAAAGCCAATGCTGGGGTTGTGGCCCCTGAGCATGTTGAGCTATTTATTAAACTATAAAACCCAGTTCCGGTATCTGCCTGCCATTGAAAATTAATATTGGTTCCGTATGCAGCAATATTAAATGTAGTATTCTCCCCTTCACAAATTGAGGTATTAACGGGCTGGTTAGTGATTCCAGGTATAGTATCAACAGTCAACAATATTATTGTGGATGTAACTATAGGACCGCAAATACCCGAGATTACACATTGATAGTGGTAGCCGTTCATAGCAAAGGGAGCGTTTGTGATTTTTAAAGAATCTGTTGATGATCCGGTATAAACTCCCGAGTTGGTAATACCATTGAATCCAGTCCCTGTATCTACCTGCCATTGGAAACCCAAATTTGTTCCGCTTGAGACAACTGTGAACGAAGTATTACTACCTGGGCAAATAATACTTGGAGAAGGTTGTATTGCAATTGTCGGATTTTTATCTACAGTAACATTTATATTATATGCGTTAGGATTATTGCAACCATTTGCTGATAAGGTATAAACATAAACAGTATTCACAGCAGATGAGGTCGTATCATTTAAAGTTTCATTAATGTTTCCATTGCCATTCCCTGGGATATTATTTAAGCCTGATACAGCACCTCTCGACCAAGTGAATTGGGTGCCTCCAGTAGTACTAGCTGGGATATAAACAAACGAAGAGTTATTACATATAGTGTCGAAAAGGCTGCTACTTAAAGTTGGTGTGGGCTTAATAGTGTCAAATACGCTTTGTGTATTTAAACATCCATCTACAGTAAGAGAATACTGATAGGTTACCCTGATAGCGTTAGGAGTAACATTGTGCAAGGTTTCATTAATATCTTGTAAACCACTTCCATATGCTGGGGTAATCCCCTGAACAGAATCTCTCAGCCAAGTAAATGATGCGTCTGGTATTGCAGTTGTGGCGTGATAAAATAAATTAGCATTATCGCAGACCGAAGGTGGATTAAAACTACTACTTAGTATGGCTGTTGGTTCTATAGTGTCAGTAACTAATTGGGTATTTGTACAACCATAGGAAGCTAACAGATATGTATAACTTACAACAATAGGATATGTTGTGGAATTGGTTAAAGAGTCATAAATAATGCCAGTGCCACTTGAAGACATAGGAACTATATTGGCAATTGTTGTTCTTGACCATGTATAACTTGTACCGTTAGTAAAACTTGAAGGCGCATAAGTAAAGCCTGTACTGTTACAATTTTTTGAGGGGATCAATGAACTGCTTAGAACAGGGGTTGGTTTTACAGTATCTGCTATATTTTGAGAGTTATTACAACCATTAGCTGTAAGTGTATATACATACGTAGTTAAAATTGGATAAGGTGTGGAATTTATAAGTATTTCATTTATATCGCCTGTGCCACTCCCCGTTGAAGGGCTAATATTAGTAATCGCAGAACGGCCCCATGAATACGATGTGCCACTTGTTAAGGTAGAAGGGCTATATGTAAAAGATGTATTGTTGCATGTTGCTGAGGGAGACGTATTGCTACTCAATATCGGAGTTGGGAAAACAGAAATTGTAAAGTTTTGAGTTGAACCCGGACAAGAATTAGCAGTGGGAGTTACAGAGATTGCGGCTGTTACTGTTGCTGTCGAACTATTTGTTGCAGAAAATGATGATATATTTCCACTGCCACTACCGGCAAGTCCTATGGAAGTCGTATTGTTGACCCAATTATAAATTGTGCCACTAACAAGTGAACCCCCGATACTAATAACTGAGGAATTAGACCCATTGCAGACTGTCTGATTTCCAGGATTTGTTACACTTGGCGCGGGATTTACGGTGATCGTAAGACTTTGGGAAATACCGGAACAACTGTTTGCAGTCGGTGTTACAGAAATAGTTGCAACAACAGGCACATTAGTAGTATTACTAGCCGTAAAGGAAGATATTGTTCCAAAACCGGATGCAGAAAGACCTATTGATATAGTATTATTATTCCAGGCAAAAGTTGTACCACTTACACTACTACTAAACGCCATTGATGATACACTGCCTTGATTACATACCACTTGGCTAGATGGTAATGTTACTCCCGGAGTGGGGTTAACAGTTATAGAGAAGTCTTGAGCTGTACCAACACATGAACTTGCTGTAGGAGTAACTGTAATGGTAGCTGTTACCGAAACATTCGTAACATTGCTAGCAACGAATGATGATATATTACCTGTCCCTGTACTACCAAGCCCGATTGAAGTTGTATTATTCGACCAGCCATAGCTTGTCCCGTTAACATTGCCGTTAAATGTTAATGAAGAAACATTGTTATTATTACACGCAACTTGGTTGTCTGGCACGATAACGTCGGGCGTAGGGTTAACTGTTATTGTAAAATTCTGAGGAGTTCCGCTACAATTATTTGCCAAAGGAGTTACTGCAAGCGTAGATGTTACTGGACTACTGGTGTTATTTGTTGCAATGAACGATGAAATAGCGCCTGTGCCGGTAGTTGCAAGTCCAATAGATGTGGCGCTATTTGTCCAATTATATGTTGTTCCACTTACGCTTCCACTAAATGTAATTGGGGATGTGTTTACTCCATTGCATAAAGTTTGATTAGTAACTGAATTAATTGTAGGTGTTGGATTGACCGTAACAGTAAATGTCTGAGATGTTCCGCTACAAGCATTAGCAACAGGGGTTATACTAAGTGTTGAAATTACAGGAACGCTTGTGCTGTTAATAGTTGTAAATGAAGATATATTACCAGTCCCACTTATTCCGATCCCAATTGAAGAATTGGTATTAGTCCAGTTATATGATGTTCCTGATACGGATGATCCGCTAAAGGCAATCGCGCTTGTATTTGCTCCGGCGCAGATAATCTGGCTGGAAGGTAGTAATACAGAAGGTGTTGGATTGACAGTATAGACAAATGTTTGTTGAGTACCACTACAATTATTGGAGATTGGCGTGACTGTTATGGTGACGTTTATCGGGCTGCTTCCTGAATTCAATGCTATAAAAGATGCTATATTGCCAGTACCACTTAACCCAAGCCCAATTGCCGTATTGCTGTTTGTCCAGTTATATAGAGTGCCGCTTACTGATGATCCACTTAACGCCACTGTCGTTGTTGCCGCATTATTACAGATTGTCTGGTTATTAATATTGCTGATACCTGGGGTCGGATTAACTATAATATTGAATGCTTGCGATACACCTGTACATCCATTTGCGGAAGGAGTAACCGATATTATTCCGGTAGCTGGGCTGCTTCCAATGTTTGTTGCCGTGAATGATGCGATGCTGCCATTTCCACTTGGGGAGAGACCAATAGAGGAATTACTGTTTGACCAACTATACGCAGTTCCTGTTACAGTTCCTGAAAAGGCTACGGGGTTTGTCGCAATGCCATTGCAAAGTGTTTGATTTGAAACTGCGCTTACCGTTGGCGTGGGGTTAACCGTAATTGTAAAATTCTGTGGGCTGCTATTACAGCTGTTAGCGCTCGGTATTACTGCTATTGTGGCAACAACCGGTGATGCAGTGCTGTTATTGGCTGTAAAAGGAAGTATACTACCTGTACCGCTTGTTGCCAGGCCGATTGAGGAGGTATTATTTGTCCAGCTAAAAGTAGTTCCTGTTACCCCTCCGCTAAAAGATAAACTATTTGTAGTTGCACCATTACATACCACTTGGTTTGATGGAAGTGTAACTCCCGGTGTAGGATTTACTACAAAGTTAAAGCTCTGAATATTTCCAGTACAACTGTTAGCTAATGGAGTAACAGTAATGGTAGCTGTTACCGGACTTGTAGTAATATTCATTACACTAAACGAAGCGATATTACCAGCACCACTTGCCCCAAGGCCAATAGATGTTATGTTATTACTCCAACTATAAGTTGTGCCTGCTACATTTCCATTAAATGTTACAGGCGCAGTGGCGATTCCATTGCATAAAGTTTGGTTGAATATTGTATTGACATTTGGAGTTGGATTAACAACATAAGAAAATGTTTTTGCTACGCCCGTGCAAGTAACATTATTGTTAGTATAAGCTGGTGTAACAGTTATTGTAGAACTAATTGCTGCATTCCCGATATTAGTTGCCGTAAATGACGTAATATTTCCAGTACCACTTGCTACGAGGCCAATTGACGAATTATTATTTGCCCAATTGTAAACAGAGCTACCTATTAAGCCACTGAAATTCACAAGGCTGCTTGGATTACCATTACAAAGCGTTTGACTTGCAATTGAGTTTACTGTCGGCGTAGGATTAACAGTTATTGTGAATATTTGAGGGCTACCAATACACCCATTGAAAGTTGGTGTAACTGTAATTGTATCGGTTAGCGGGGCATTCGTTGTATTTACGGAAGTGAAAGCCGGAATATTGCCACTACCGCTTGCAGCCAAACCAATGGAAGTATTATTATTTACCCAGCTATAAGTTGTGCCGGGCACATTGCTGCTGAATGTCAATATAGGTGTACTTGCTCCATTGCATATCGTTTGGTTGGATGGCGGAATCATATTTGGAATCGGATTAATAACAAACCCATTAGTTGTTATACTTGATCCTCCAAACGTATTAATAGTTGCCGTATAGGTACCAGGAAGATATGCTGTGTCAATAGTTGAGACATTGTAAACATATTTTTGAATTCGGTTATTACCATCATCAGCAACATAAATATTTCCATTTGCATCCAAGAATACATCATTAGGAAATAAAAACTGATTAGCAGAGCCTGAACCATTTGTAACCACGACTGTTGTGCCATTCGTATCTCCTGGTGCCCATCTCTGAATACGATTATTAAAACGATCAGCAATATATATATTGTTGTAACCATCTACGAATAGACGCCCTAAGTTATTTATTTGATTAGCAGCAGAGCCAGGCCCATTTCCACCAGCTACGGTGATACCACTTGTGGCGCCAGGTGCCCATTTCTGGATTCGATAATTATACTCATCGGCAATATATATATTATTGTTGCCATCGACAAAAACACCATTAGGGCCATTTAGTTGATTAGCAGCAGAGCCAGCGCCATTTCCACCAACAACTGTAATGCCACTGCTTGCACCAGTAGCCCATTTTTGAATGCGATTGTTAGTGTAATCAGCAATATAGATATTGCCGCTAGCATCTACAAAAATGCCGTTAGAGCCGCCGTTAACACCACTTATTTGATTAGCAGCAGAGCCAGCGCCATTTCCACCAGCTACGGTGATACCACTTGTGGCGCCAGGTGCCCATTTCTGGATTCGATAATGATTGTAATCAGCTACGTAGATATTGCCGCTATCATCTACAAAAATATCGCTTGGCCCATTCAGCTGATTAGCGGCAGGGCCATTGCCATTGCCACCAGCCACTGTAGTACCACTGCTTGCACCAGCAGCCCATTTTTGAATGCGACCGACTGAGTAATCAGCAATATAAACATCATTGTTGTTATCTACAAAAACATCGTAAGGCGCATTTAGTTGATTAGCAGCCGTGCCAGCGCCATTTCCCCCCGCCACTGTTACCCCGTTCCATGCCGCATTCATTGTTTGCACTACCGCATCATTTCGTTTCCAGATTATCTGAGATGGACTAAGGCCGGAATTAAGAGTTAAAACGCTACCAGGGCATAGTGTATTTGCAGAAATATAGAGCACTCCTAAAGTTGCAGAATTGGATACTGCACTTACAGAGCAGGCCGTAGTAATAAGGCATTGATATTTATATCCGGCCATACTTGTTGTTGCACCAGCAATATTCAATATGCTATTTGTTGTCCCTGTATATACGCTACCATTTGAAATATTTGCAAATCCGATTCCTGTATCTGTCTGCCATTGATATGTAAGCCCTGCGCCACTTGCATTAACAGAAAACGACGCATTAGCCCCTGGCAAAATAAGTGTATCCTTAGGATGCGAAAGAATAATGGGTAAGGCATTTACGCCCACTGCCACATTGCCACAATTGCCCGGAGTATCTATGCAGGCTCCTTCTCCTCTTACGTAGTATGTCGTGTTTACAGAAGGCGAAACAGATATAGAAGTACCACTGCCCACAGGTACACCTCCACAAGTATTTGCGTACCAGTTCCAGGTACTGGCATCGTTAAGTGAACCAGATACAATACTTAATGTAGTGCTTACCCCACTACAAATAGCAGTTATTGATGCTGATATGCTAGGCGTAGTTGGATATGTGATTTGAGGCGCAATTTTCATTACGCTTGCTTTAGAATTATTAAGATCTTCACTAAAGCCTATATATGGGATTCCGTATTGATCTAAAGTGATAGAAGTATAGGATGCTATGGCAGTAGATGTATCGCCTACAGTTACCCAGCCACTACCATTAAATTTCATTATTCTTGCTTTATCTCCATCCCGAAAGGTTACAAATGGTGTTCCGGAATTATCTATTGCTATTGAGGTAAAAGCCACGCTGTTTATAGAGAATCCAGGATTACCTACAGTTACCCAATTATTTCCATTATATTTCATGACTGTTGCTTTGGAACTGTTTGCCTGGTCTATGTAAATAACATAAGGGATGCCATTATTATCAATAGCAATAGAATTATACGCAGTAACGCCTGCAGAAAATCCGGCACTTCCCACATAGACCCAATTAGTTCCATTATATTTCAATACAGAAGCTTTTTGCCCATTCGCAGAATCACAATAACCAACATAAGGGGTTCCACTGGCATCGAAAGCAATGTGAGGATAAAGAGCTCCTCCGGCAGAAAAACCTGGTATGCCGATATATTCCCAACTGTAGCCATCATATCTCATCACGCTCACTCTATAATTCCATCCCTCATCTCGAAACACAAGACAAGGCTTGCTATTTCCGTCTATGGCAAATGATGGATAAGAAGCGGTTATAGGTATTTGGCCACTAGTATCTAGTTGCACCCAGGAACTGCCATAAAATTTACTTAAGCAAATTCTTCTATTTGGGTAAGGGCCATAGTGTTTTGCATAAATCACATAGGGAGTATCGTTCTTGTCCAATGCAATAGATGTATAGTATGCAGCAGTATCAGAAAAACCCTGTCCTCCCAAGGTTACCCAGGCAGACCCATTATATTTCATTACAGTAGCTTTCTCGCCGTTTGAACCGTCGGAAAATACCATATAAGGAGCATCCTTTGTATCAACAGCAATAGAGTTGTCTTGTGTATACGCGTTAGAGAATCCGTTATTCCCTATATAAGCAGATTTCACTCCATTTTCACAATTATCGCTTGGATCAAGATTATTTAGCACATACCCTGTAAGAGGGGTGCAAGTAATGATGGAATCATTTAGATTGCCCCAGCCATCGCCATCGTTATCCTGGTACCAAGTTCTGGTTTGGCCTACTGTATATGAGGGAGTGGTAAGAGTTTGTCCACCTAGCGTTGTTATTGTAGCTGTATAAGTACCAGGTGAGATCGCAGAATGGGTCAAATTAGGATTAGGATTATACTTATATATAGTATTGCTAGCATTAGAATAGTATATGCTTCCGTTATGATCGACATAAAAACCAATTCCAACGCTACTACTTGGCGTCAATACTGTATTTCCTGCTGTTGCACCTTGCAGCCATTTTTGAATTCGACCATTAGCTTGGTCTAAAACATAAATACTCCCATCTACATCAACATAAACGTCACTTGGCGCATACAATTGGTTCGCAGCAGAACCTTGCCCATGTCCCCCAGCTACAGTTGTACCACTAGTTGTACCTGGTGCCCATTTCTGAATGCGATTATTTAGGTAATCAGCCACATAAAGATTTCCACTTGCATCTACATGTATACCCCAAGGAAAGTTAAATTGATTTGCAGCAGAACCAGGTGTACCATATCCACCAGCGACTATTACACCATTTGATGATCCAGGAGCAAATTTCAAAACATTACTATAACCTTCATCAGATGCATACAGGTTGTCGCTATCATCAAGACATAAGCCATTAATTGGACTTCCATTTGGTCCTTGCCCGTATGTTATGATCGTACCGGAGGTTGCTCCCGGAGCCCATTTCGAAACCCAAGAATCCGCATCCACGTTGCTAACATAAATATTTCCATTCCTATCAACACACACTGCATGTGGATATCTTAAATGAGCAGCATCAATCTGATCATTACCAGTTACACCAGCAACTGTAATTCCTGTATTAGCCCCAAGAGCCCATTTTTGAACCCTATGATTTAATAAATCTGCAACATAAACATTACCTATGCTATCCACAAATATGCCGTAAGGGGTATTCAGCTGATTTGAGTCTGACCCTGATCCATGCCCTCCTGCTACTATTGTCGTAGCAAACACCGAATCTACCGGAGAGCCATTCAACTTCCAAACAACCTTCTCAATTGCCGCTGAACAATTCGCAGTAAGCAAACCACTTGTACAGGAACTGCTGCCCGTAATAAAAGCAGTTGCAGATGGATAAACATTTACCTGTATAGAATCAGAAACAAGATTGCACTGCAAAGTATCACCGCCTATATGAAAGGTATCTAAACGCCATACCGCGTATTTACCAGTACTTGTTACCTTAATACTTAAATGCGTAGAATCACCAGTTGACCATTTGTAATTTTGCCCTCCCGAATTAATGCTTAGCATTACAGAATCACCGCTATAAAAATTCAGCGGGCCCGATGCAGTAATTGCAGGTCGGGGTTTTGAGGAACAGGGATCGTGAACAATAGCGCTGATATTATTTCCTCCGTTATCATAGGCATATGTAATCGCTGAGCTATCTGGGTATAAAACTTTTGTTAAACGGCCTAAATTGTCGTAAGTATAGTTTATGGTTTGGGCATAGGAGTTCAAACTAAGCGTACAAACTGCCAGCATAAATAAAAAGATACTCTTTTTCATTTGCAGGAGTTTGAATTGTTATAGAACTCAAGAATATCGGGGAAATCTGAAGGGTCAATATCTCCTCTTAATATCTTTACTATCAAATTTGCATTACTAAACTCTTCGTTTTTTTCAAGTATTTCTTGACCTAGAGGTGTTGCAAATTCAGAATCAAATATTCCAGCACTAGGCCCAAAGTATCTTTTATCGTTAGCCAGTCCAAGTCCTAAATTCCCAATTAGTGGTGCAGAATATTTTGAGGCCTCATTCATTTCTTCTGTACCCGAAATTACATCTGAGGTTGCTATTGCCCCCACATAAGCAGCTAATTCCGGGTTGGCGAGCCCTATGTAACTTGCAGCATAACCTGTCACGGCCGCATCGTAATAGCTCAATAGACCTTGTGCTCCATGCCCAGCGAGTAATATTCCATCAATTTCGGTTGCACCAACATGTGTTGTTAAGTTGTCAACATAATTAGTATAAGAATTCCATGCTGTCTTAGCCCCAACTGCAACATCCTTACTTACATCAACTACAGCATTTGAAACGGAATTCCAAGCTTGTTTTGCACCTGCGCCCAAATCACTTATTGAATTTGAAACTCCGCTCTTAATATCATCCCAGGACATTAATCCTGTTGGATCGATGTTAGACACCGGGTTATTCAACCCATAAACATACCTATTCAAAGTCTGCGGGTTTATCAATGATGGATGATAAGTATCCTTGCTCAAAAATCTTCCAACAGGAGTTGAGGCATCATAATAACGCGCCCTTATATAATAAAGTGTCGGAGTTTCCTGCCACACACCATACTGTCCTAAAAAAGTGTAGGGTTGCTGTGTATTGCCTGTATGCTTCCACATTTTACCAAAAGGCAAATAGATGTAAATATCCGTAACAAACCCGGTATCATTACTAAGAGCTACTGTATTATGTTGAGCATCATAATGGTAATACAAAGTTTTACCCAGAGTGTCAATTCTTGAAATAAGGTCTAAGCCATAAACATAATTAGCCCTTACATTTCCGCTACTGTCCATTTCTTGCAATACCTGCGATAAACCACTTGCCAGGTCAAGCACATACCGTTTATAAATACCTGCCTGTGTCTTTTTCACACGGTTGCCTGCGGCATCATAAGCATAATTTGCAGTAAGGGATGGGCTATTGATAGCAGTAAGGATATTGTCGGGTGTAAAGGTAAAAGCAGTTGTTCCTGCCACTCCTGTTTGTCCTGTCCGGTTTCCTCTTGCATCATTCGCATAGCTATTAGTTCCGTCTCCCAGCAATCCATCATCCGGGGAATAATTATTTGTATAAGATTCTGCACCAAGATGAAAAGGGACAGGCCCTGCCACTTGTTGTACTATCCTGTTTCCATTGGAGTCTATAATAAAAGCGCTTTTACTTATCACAGCCGCTGCCATACTATCTGTTAACGATGCAAGCCTGCTGGCATTATCAAAGGTATAAACCGCTTTAGTTCCGTTGGGGTACTTCATGGCAGTGAGCCTGCCAAGAGCATCGTAAGTATATGTGGTAGCATGCTGTTGCCAGTCCCTCACAGTATCTAGCAAGTTCACACTATTGTAATGGTAAGCAACAATCTTGCCCCCTGAGTATTGGATGCTTTTTTTATTTCCTACGGCATCGTAGGCATATTGCACCGTATCACCAAACATATCAATATAGCGACTAAGGCGATTCAGGCTGTCATATAAAAACGCCGAGCTGCCTGTAGCATTAATAATCGAGTCTATATTGTCATTGGCATCGTATTTATAGGTACTGTTCACACCTCCGTTGTTAAAGACATTCGTAAGCCTGTTTAACGCATCATAAGTCCTTGTAAAGGGGAGATTGCCCGGTTTTACTTCAGTCAGTACATTACCAACTCCATCATAATAAAAACTGTCAATATTTCCGGCCGCATCTATATATTTTGTAAGCCTGTTCAACGCATTATAAGAAAATGTTTGCTGGTGTCCATTAGGGTCAATGACAGATTTTTTGTTGCCATTGGAATCGTAAGTTATAGATGAGCTAATCCCCTTAGCGTCAGTAACAGTATTCAATAATCCGGCATCAGAATAAGAGTAATGAGTGCTTCTCCCCAAAGGGTCTTGTATGGCTGTTAGCTGCCCGATAGGGTTGTAAGTAAATGCCGCGCTATGCCCCATTGGGTCAATAGCACTTGTCATACGGTTCAGAGAATCATAAATGTAGCTGAGTGAATTTCCAAGGGCATCGGTATCCGATACTTTATTGCCCGCATTATCATAGCCATAATGAGTAGTGCCGAGCGCAGTTATTTTGGCAATCAGTTTTTTCCTGTGGTCATAAGCGTATGAAATGCTGTTCCCATTCGCGTCTGTAATTGTTTTTATGTTATCCCGAGTGTCATAAGTAAAGGTTTTGGCGCCGCCCTTCGCGTCCGGGACGCTAACCAAACGGCTTTTATTATCGTAAGTAATATGCCTGGTTACGCCTTTCCTGTCTGTAATATATATAAGGTTATTATCGGCATCAAAAGAATCCTTTATACTGGTCCCTCTTGGGAAAGTGATTTGCGTAAGATTGTCGTTGTTGTTATAAAAATAGTAAGTGGTATCGTTATTTTCATTGATTATACTTTTTCTTCTGCCAGCAGAATCATAAGTGAATAATTTATTTCCTGCTGGGGAAGCTATCATAACCAAATCGCCATAAATATTGTAAGTGTATGTTGTTGTATTGTGGTTGGCATCAGCAGAAGTATGCAGAAGCCCGTTTGGATACCATGTGTAGTGCGTAGAAGCCCCGCCTGGAATGCTGATATTGGTTATATTGGAGTTTGTGTCGTAAGTAAAGCCCGTTGTATGGTTCAAGGCATCCAATAACGCAAGTGGCTTGCTTAAAGCATTGTAAGAAAATTGAGTAATAGAATTCGCGGGCTTCGCAATTGTTAAAACATTACCGAGCGTATCGTAAGTATATGATGAAACATAATTGTTCTCGTCAGTATCTGAAATAATATTGTTATTAAAATCGAATCCGAATCTTTTTGAATGTCCTAATTCGTCTGTCTTTTTTGTCAGCCTGAAAAAGTTGTCATGGTGCATTACAATTGTAGAAGAATCTGGGTTTGTAATGGTAGCATCCCCTGTTGAAGGTGAGGTATAAGCAATGTTGGTAGTATTGTGTACTGCATCCGATTGCGAAATAACCCGATTTTGGCTGTCGTAGTTATTAGTTAAAAGCGTATCGCCCTTTGGTGTGATGATGCGTGTGATGAGGTGTTGATTATTGTATGAAAATATCGTGTTTCCCTGTGCCGCATTTGTTACAGAGATGAGGTTGTTATTACTATCGTAGTTATAGCTAATACTCCTGTTCGTAGGAAAAATAATGTTGCTAATCTTTTCTGAATTGTAGTTGAAGGTTATTGTTCTTCCCCCGGGAGCAACTATAGAACTGAGGTTTCCTCCCAAATAATTCAGATTAGTGGTATTTCCATTCAGATCAACCATGCTCAATAATTTCCCGCTTGAATCAAAATGAAAAACTTCCCCCGTTTTAAATGTCAGTGTATACACTTTTGTTGCTGGATTCCTGTTTAGCTTTTCATAAACACCTCCCAGGTAAGAATAAAAATTACCGGTACCATCATTGAGAGGAACAAATGGACTAGTATGTCCGTCACTGTGGTGCAGATTCCAAAGCGTGTCAGCCTGGTTAACAACATAAATATTGTAATTGTGGGTCCATCCATAACCGAGCGGGCCATTTATGGAGTTGTTTACAGTGCTGTAATGTCTTGTGAAATTCAGAGACGAACTGAGTGCCGGCATTTTGATGTCAGTATGCTTATATTCATAGGAGCCTGTGGCAATATTGATAGGTTCAGCAACAGTTCCTGCATTTTGAGAATTGATAACATCACTGGGCGTAGGACTGCCGACAATATTAAGTGTTGAATAAGCGGTGAAGACGTAGTTATTAGGGGGGGTGCACGGATTGAATACCTCACAGCGATAATGCCATGCATTAGATTGCCCCGGTATTTCCGCTATTGTCCCGGAACTGTTATTGATCGTTAACGTATTTGTTGCAACACCTGAATATGTAGAAGATGGAGGTATCGGGCTCCATATCGTGGAATTGGGGCCGAAAATTTGCCACTGATACGTATCGGACGTGCCATCTGCTGTTACTGAAAAATGCATGATTGGACTGATACCGCTCGATGTTCCTGAGCTTAAAGGATTGCCTCCTTGTGGCGTTATTGTAGCTGTAGTAATAGGTGTGCAACCAGCATTTACAGTAAGTGTTTTAGGATTGCTGGTAGCTACACTCGTTGTGCAAGTACTCGTTACTCTACATTGATACATATACCCGCTCATCCCAGTGTTGGTAGTAGGTATGGAGAGGATTGGAGTATTTATGCCGGTATAAATGTATTGGTTTGGATTAGGGTTAGATACATTAGACCAATTCGTACCGCCATTTATACTTACTTGCCACTGGTACTGCAAACTTGTGCCGGAAGCCGATACAGCAAAACTTGCAGATGCAGGAGAAGTAATGGTTTGATTGCTTGTCAGAGGATTTGTGAGGGTAGGTGCATTACAAGCTCCATTTGGAGTGGTAAGAGATATTACATTGCTATTGCCAGTACACGTAGATGAATTGCAGCAAGCGCGTACCCTATAGTAATAAGTTGTAGCTGGGGCCAAACCGGTTACTGAATATGTAATACCTGTAATATTATTGTATGTGATAAGATTGTTTGTAAATGTGGAATTGGTAGCAACGTCAAGAGAATAAATTGTTGCATTTGTAACAGCATTCCAGCCAGCCAGAAAAGAGCTTGACGTGATATTTGTTGGGATTACGGTGTTTGCAGTTGGTGCACCAGTTATTGAGCAGGACGATGAACTTGTATATACCGGGATAACATTACTAGCTCCAGAGCATGTCGAAGAGCCACAACAGGCCTTTACCCTGTAGTAATAAGTTGTTGCATTATTCAATCCGGTTACACTGAAAGACGTCACGTTACCCGCAGATAAACCATTGTAGCCGGGAAGAATGGTGCTAAAAGAAGAACTGGTTGATACGTCTATTGTATAATTAGAAGCACCTGTAACAGCCCCCCAATTGGCCGTGAAAGAAGAAGCTGTAATATTTGTAGCAGCATTTGCTGTTGGTGAACCCGGGGTAGTTCCCGATGTAGTAAAATTTACTGCATTTGACGACCCCGATAAGCATCCATTAAGAGATGCTTGCACATATATGTTATAATTTGTACAGCTTGTAAGGTTGGAAAATGTGTAAGAAGTTGGAGTAAACGGATTTGTTGCCCCTCCAAAAGATGAAAGCTGTATGTTATTTGAATTGTAAAATGTGAAATAGGTATTGGACGGGTAATAACTCATGTTCCAATTAAGTATTGCTCCATTTGAGGTTGGAGTAGTATTTGTCAAAGACGTTGGGGTCGGCAAAGCATTTGTTCCGGTTGTACTTAATGTGACATAAGCAGTGGAACCTGAGACCCAGCCATAGTATTGGGAACAATTATACGGATAAGATGCCCCGGCATCCTCAGGAAGATCAATTTTGTACCAGGTAACCCCGCTTACTACTTGCGAGCTTGTGACAGCAAATTTTTGCCCTGGATAAATATGCGCAGGTAATCCTCCGATTGTAACATTGCTTGTTAGGTTTCCGGCACTTGGCCTGATATTCACCGCAGATGAACCAACAGTAATATATTGCACAGCACAAACGGGATTACTAAATACGGTACCGGCTGCGACAAAACCCGTCTGCGCACCTGTAGTACCAAGAATATCCACCTGATACCACATATTTGTTGTTTGGGAATTTACTCCATTACTAGGTGTTGTACCACCTTGTGTAACAGCCGACGCTACAAGCCTATTGCTTGCCCTAAAAGACGTAAGTATTGTAGCCGAGGCAGAAGCACTAATTCTTATATGCAAGTCCGGCACAACAGATGAGGGAGGCGCAGGTATGGGAGAGTTCTGTATTACAATAGGAAAGGTTTGTGCATAGGAACTGCAAGCACAATAAAAGATTGACAGAAAAGAAAGACAAAGTATTTTTTGTTTCATTTACAACCATGTTTTAGATTAAAAAACATATGCAATATGATTATAATGCCGCCACAAATAACGTTGCCATTTATAACAGTTATTTCTCTCAATCGTTTTTTATTATTATCAAAACTTGCTGGTCTATAAATCTTTTGCCTTATACTTAGTGCTTTTGTATAAATTGTTATTTGGTAAATGTACGGCAGATATTTGTCATCAAAGAGGGTATTTATACGGGATTTATATTATTTTTCATTTTTGAAATAGTAGATGCGCTGATTTGGCTGAAACTGTTCCCCTATCAGTAATTAATTTAGGCATTAATATATGCGAAATGAAATTCTCGGTAAGCCCTTATGAGATTTCTAAAGGGTACGCAAGAGAACTAGAAAATAAATTAACTGTTTTCCGCGCTAACACTAAAACCCGTAAAACTTTATTCCTAACGATGGTGACTACACATGGTGTCAAG
>Ga0206910_1033_pt1 | contig 30770 bp, 32 predicted proteins | sample Alteio_BWOrgHeat_77_FD_152949 | JGI IMG/M metagenome (GOLD analysis project Ga0206910, IMG submission 152949) | Enriched cells from forest soil in Barre Woods Harvard Forest LTER site, Petersham, Massachusetts, United States -... | ecosystem: Environmental > Terrestrial > Soil > Temperate forest >... | reverse complement strand
ATTATAGTCCACCCTTTTGACTCGGTGCAATATCGGATTGCTTTAAACTTGGCCCATAGTGAAGAATGAAAATCTCGTAAAGTTCTTCGATATAAGCATAGAAGGTATTTTAACAGTAATAGAACGATACCGCCAGAATGACAAAATCACTCACCCTATCGCCTCTTAAAGGAGCCCCCATGAAAATTATCAACTCTCATCAATACCAAAAAGGATTTTCTATGATTGAACTGCTCGTCGTCATCGTAATTATTGGCGTCCTAGGCGGAATTGCTCTTCCGACTTATAAAGATTATATCGTAAAGGCAAAAGTCATCGAGATTTTTGCACTCGCACAGCCTACGAAACTAGCTGTTATGGAAGCCCTGGCTTTTAATACGCCAGCCAAAGAAGTCGATAGTACAACATTAGGCCTACCTGCGCTGGTAAACAAAGAAAAGATCCAAGATATTTCAGTTAGCAGAGGGATTGTTACCATTACTGTCAATCATCGCGCACTCGATCTGTCATTACCTCAGGATCAAGCCTTTAAAATTGCCTTTACACCTACCACAGAAGATGGAAACATTCGCTGGAACTGTACCACCGAACCGCATGATTTTAAAAAATATGTGCCCCAAAATTGCCGACACTAACTTTTTTATTCAGATCCTTCCTCGGGAATCGAAGGGGCTTTTTTGGGCCCACTTGTGCTAAAGGTTTCTTGAAACTCAGGGACTGCTTTCGGAAGCTGATTCGTGGCGCGCGGGGAAGAATTTTTTAACCATTCTCGCATTTTCTCTTCTTGTACCTCTGCTTCCGCAGGGGTTGCAGGCTGTGCATATCGACTACAGCCGCTAATCGTTATACATAATAAAAACATTAAAAAATAATAAATTGATTGCATCTTAAAATCCTCCAAAAACAGTTACAATATGCAATATTACTTCAATAACAATTAACCAAATAATTGTCCATTCCAAACGTGAAGAATGTTGATGATTCAATTCTGCGGCAAGCATATCAAACAATTCCTGCAATATCTGCAGCCGTTGATTTAATACGTTCACCCGACGTTCTCGATCCAAATAGTGGGCTACTAACGCATAATACGATTCAATATCAGCATGTTCCCAAAAAAATTCTGGCGTATCCAACAATTCTTGATGTAAGTTAATAGAGCTTCGATCAATAAACAACCGTCCCATCATACGACGAATATCTTTACGCGACAATTTAATACTGCCTTGTTGCGCCAATAATTCGGGTAACTCTTTGGTTAAATGAATGGTCTTTTGGATTGTTTGCTCAAAAACACCTAATTTGACAGACTGTGCTAAACCATGTGAGAAGGCCAGTTTGGTTAAGATTTCTCGGTTAGGCAAGACAATTTCATCATCCTCAATCTTGGCTAATTCACCATAATTATAAAAGAAAATATCATCTTCTATTACTTCTAGATGCTGGACTTCAAAAGGAAGGATGGCTTTCAAGAGCTGACGTTCACGTTTTGTGCTCAGTCCCCAACAGACCACAGCGCCATACGGAAAAAAGAAAACGTCTCCCCCTTCTTGCTCAGCATCCGGGTGAGCGTGGATATGACTTACTTCCCGTAAACGTGTCAGTGAATAAGAAGATTTAAGATAGCTAACCAGCCTAACGGTATCAAAGGCTGTCGCAGTACAATAAGCTACACACCGCATAAAGATAAAGACGCCAAGATCTCAATTGAATATGGTACAATTTTAGCACAGGCAGATATCACTTAACAGTTTTTAAATAGCTAACTTGCGAGAGCCATACATGAGTCAATATATCTTTTCAATGCATAAAGTCGGTAAAGTCGTTGCCCCCAAACGTGAGATTTTAAAGGACATTTCGCTTTCTTTTTATCATGGTGCAAAAATTGGGATCCTGGGCGTTAACGGTTCAGGTAAATCTACTTTATTACGCATTATGGCCGGCGTTGAAAAAGATATTTTGGGAGAAGCCACTCCCCAAAAAGGTATTAAAATTGGTTATCTCCCTCAAGAACCCCAACTCGATCTTAAAAAAGATGTACGGGGCAACATTGAAGAAGGAGTCCAGGAAGTCAAACGCCTGCTCGATCGATTTAATGAAATCAGCCTAAAATTCGCCACTCCCATGAGCGATGATGAAATGAATACGCTTTTACAAGAACAAGGCGAATTACAAAATAAAATTGAAGCTGCTCATGGCTGGCAACTTGAACGGACCTTAGAAATCGCTGCAGATGCTTTACGTTTGCCCCCCTGGGAGGCTAACGTCGAATATCTGTCCGGTGGTGAAAAGCGCCGTGTGGCTCTTTGCCGTTTGCTACTTTCTACGCCTGATTTATTGTTATTAGATGAACCTACCAATCATTTAGATGCGGAAAGCGTTGCCTGGCTTGAACGTTATCTCCATGACTTCACGGGTACTGTGGTAGCAATTACGCATGATCGATATTTCTTAGATAATGTGGCAGGCTGGATTTTGGAACTTGATCGTGGACACGGCATTCCTTTTGAAGGGAATTATTCTAGCTGGTTAGAACAAAAAGAGAAGCGCCTGCAGATGGAAGAACGCCAAGAGTCTGCACATAAACGAACGATTAAAGCCGAATTAGAATGGGTGCGCACCAATCCCAAAGGTCGACATGCTAAAAGTAAGGCACGCTTAGCACGATTTGAAGAATTAAACTCTAAGGAATTCCAAAAACGGGCAGAAACTACGGAACTTTATATCCCACCGGGACCACGTTTGGGGGATCTGGTTATTGAAGTCAATAATGTCACTAAAGGCTTTAATGATAAAGTACTATTTGAAGACTTAAACTTACGTGTCCCTAAAGGCTCGATTGTCGGCATCATCGGTCCTAACGGCGCTGGAAAATCCACTTTCTTCAAGCTCTTAAGTGGGCAAGAAAAACCCGATCTAGGCACGATTCGTTTTGGAGATACGGTGCAATTATCCTATGTCGATCAATCGCGTGATGCCTTAAATAATGACAAGACCGTTTGGGAAGAAATCTCCAATGGCCATGACATTATGATAGTAGGCCAATACGAAATGCCCTCACGTGCCTATGTGGGACGCTTTAATTTTAAAGGCAGCGATCAGCAAAAAATTGTGCAAAACCTCTCAGGCGGAGAAAGAAATCGTGTTCATTTAGCCAAACTCTTACAAAGTGGGGGAAATGTTTTATTACTCGATGAACCAACGAATGATTTAGATGTTGAAACATTGCGTGCTCTAGAAGAAGCACTCTTGGCTTTCCCAGGCTGCGCACTGGTTATCTCCCACGATCGGTGGTTTTTAGATAGAATTGCAACCCACATTTTAGCGTTTGAAGATGAAGGGCGAGTCACGTGGTTTGACGGTAACTTTAGCGATTACGAGGCAGACAGAATAACCCGTTTAGGCACTGACGCGCTACAACCCCATCGCGTTAAATATAGAAAATTGCAAACGATTGCTTAGAGGTGCGTTAATACTTCGTGTAGACGTTTCAAGGCAATCACTTCCATGCCGGGTAGCGGTATTTTAGGCGCATTCCCATAGGGAATGATAGCCCGCTTAAAACCGTGTTTTAGGGCTTCTTTTAAGCGCTCTTGGCCGCTTTGCACAGGACGAAGTTCTCCTGCTAAACCCACTTCTCCAAACACAATGAGATCGGTTGGCAAAGATTTATTTTTAAGGCTCGATAAAACCGCTAACAACATTGGGAGGTCAGAAGCTGTTTCAGTGACCCGAACGCCTCCGACAATATTAACAAATACATCTTGATTATAAGTAACGATACCACAATGTCGGTGTAAAACAGCTAAAACGAGTGAAAGACGATTTTGCTCAAGTCCCACCGTCACTCGGCGTGGATTGGTTAAATGGCTCTCATCTACCAAGGCCTGGACTTCAATTAACAAAGGGCGGCTTCCCTCCCAAGTGACCATGACCAGACTGCCAGCCACCGCCTGCGCATAATGCGATAAAAAAATGGCTGAAGGATTACTCACTTCTTTTAAGCCTCTGTCTGTCATTGCAAAAATGCCCAATTCATTGACAGCCCCAAAACGATTTTTGACAGCCCTAATAATGCGGAAACGACTATCAGTGTCCCCTTCAAAATAAAGTACTGTATCAACCATATGTTCTAACACTCTAGGACCTGCCAACGTTCCTTCTTTGGTCACATGGCCCACCAAAAAGAGGGCTGTCCCTGTTTGTTTTGCATAGCGCACTAACTGTGCCGCACTCTCTCGCACTTGTCCTACCGATCCAGGGGCAGACTGTAATAATTCCGTAAATACCGTTTGGACTGAATCAATTACCATAATTTGAGGCCGCTCAATAGCGGCAATTTCTAAAATACGTTCTACTTGCGTTTCTGCCAGCAAATTCAAACTAAAATCCGCAACGCCTAATCTCTCTGCCCGTAGTTTAATTTGCTGTAAAGATTCTTCACCCGTGATATAAAGTGCCCTATAACTTTCTCCAACATTTGCCAGCATTTGTAAAAGCACTGTCGATTTACCAATACCAGGATCCCCGCCAATCAAGATAACCGATCCTGATACCAGCCCGCCCCCTAAGACCCTGTCTAATTCGGATAAGCCGGAGGAAACGCGGATATCTTGTAGGCTAGGCACATTCGCTAACTCAATCACGGTAGCAACGGTATCAGCCCCTGCATACCCTTTAAAACGGGCACTCTGCAGCGAGGGGGCTTTGGCAGTGCTCATAATCACTTCTGTCAAGGAGTTCCAAGCCTCACAGTCTTGGCATTGGCCACTCCATTTAGAACTCATCGCCCCGCACTGGGTGCAGGTATAAGAAACTTTTGACTTAGTCATTTGGCCATCCTTATCTAATAGCGACCTTTATTTTCGTAGAAAATGAGATAATTTCTGAAAAGTATCGGGCTTTTTCGGCGAAAAAGGGGACGATAGTTCCTCCGCCCTCTGCTAAAGTACCCTTATGTGGCTAGTGTAACATTTCCTTTGAGGGCTCTAAACCTTTAAAGCCCTAGCCTATCCGCCAGCGACCTATATTAAGTTTGAAGACTTCAGGGCCGATATCCACCATATGCAACCTATCGCTTCTGAAATACTGCTAAATTCATACTTGCTCACACACCAGATGACGGTTGAACAATATGAATTTGTATTGAATATTCAGCTTTATGTCGTAGAATGCGTTAAGCTTGACCCTGTTCATCGCAGTATTATAAAGCCCGTTCGAGATTCGAAAAATGTCTTGCAAGGAATGTTATTTGAATTAAATCATATCCGGGTCAACCCCAAGCTCGATAATACTCAAGTCATTGAAGTATTAATACAGACATTTGGGCAAATCGGCGTACGGGTTTCTAACAGACCCCACAATACTTCTATGGCTATCTGCTACAAACCGTTGGGGGAGATCCGAGATAATGTCCGTTTCTATCTCAATCAACAGGGAAAATTAATCTTTCTCTCCCCCACCATGCGCCCTAAACTCGTTTATTCTAAATCAGAAATTTAACGGTTATTGAGCTCGGTTTCTTTGTCAATTTGCTTTTCTGCACGGGTTTCGCTCTCAACTACTTTCTTCACAGAATGTTTGTGGGGATGCGAATGATGCTTTTTATGATGATGACATTTTTTGCCATGTTTCTTTTTGCTGGGTTTTTTATGATGATGCTTTTTATGCGCATGCTTAACGGTTTCTACGGCTTCATGGCCTGGCGCTGGCTCGACGCTATCATGTGCATAAGCAACTGGGCAGGCCAATGCACCGACCAATATAGCGCTCACTAATAAACTTTTCATGGTTTTATCCCCTTTGTAAGCTAAAAATACATGCCAAAAATTTTACGGCTGATAGTGTACAATAGTTCAAAAAATCCCCAGTGGCAACCCTCAATCCTCTCTTTATTTATGGGCCAAGTAATCGCGTAGTAAGATTCGTTAAGCGTTTAGTTGAACGAATCGTCCTAACCGCTATACCTAAGGCCTTCTTTTGACCAATAATAACGACCAATGACTTTCCTCGAGTAACGCCCGTATACAACAAATTCCTTTCTAATAACATATAGTGTTGGGTAGCAATCGGCATAACCACAGCAGGATATTCTGATCCTTGTGATTTATGAATGGTAGTGGCGTACGCCAATGACAATTCATCCAACTCATCTATTTCATATTCTATCAAGCGGCCTTCAAATAAAATACTTAGCAAACCGCTCTCTTCATCTATATTGGTAATAAAACCAATGTCTCCATTAAAAACTTCCTTATTATAATTATTAACAATTTGGATCACCTTATCCCCTTCTGCAAATGTAGAGCCAAACCGCGTAATAGGGTTAGCCCCATGAGGGTTAAGGCGTTTTTGCAAACTAATATTGAGGGCGCGAGCGCCTAAGCCCCCCCGATTCATAGGAACCAGGACTTGAATATGGCGGATCGGATCGAACTTAAACCGTAAAGGGATCCGTTCCGTCACCACATGCATCAGCTTCTCCTGGATCAGTTCGGGGGTATCGGCCTCAATAAAATAGAAGTCGCTTAACTCAGTTCCAGGAAGCTGTGCCTTCGGAATATAGCCTTGATTAATACGATGCGCATTAATCACTATTTGAGAAGCCTTTGCTTGCCGAAAAATTTCTGTTAACCGTATCGCCGCAATTTTTTCAGATTCCAATAGATTCGCTAGAACCGCACCGGGTCCAACCGAAGGTAATTGATCGACATCGCCAACTAGCATCAAAGCGGCCGAATCAGGGATCGCTTTTAATAAATTATGCATCATGATGATATCGACCATTGACATTTCATCCACCACAATCAAATCGGTCTCTAAAGGGGTCGTTTCATTACGACGAAACCCATAATCTTGTGGATCAAACTCCAGAAGACGGTGCAAAGTTTTGGCTTCTAAACCTGTGGACTCTGCCAAACGTTTAGCAGCGCGTCCTGTGGGTGCACAGAGTAGGATATTGCGCGTTTTAATCTGAGCGATTTTTAAAATGCTATTAATTAAAGTTGTTTTGCCAACACCTGGGCCCCCTGTAATAATCACTACTTTATGCTGCAATGCCAACCGCAACGCTTCTTTTTGAGTACTCGACAAAGTGAGTGTAGTCTTTGTTTCAACCCAGGGAATGGCTTTTTCAACATCAATATCTCGTGCCCACTTCGTCTTATCTTTTAGTAAACGCTTTAAATGCTGGACGACACCCACTTCAGCACGATAAAAGGCAGCCAAAAAAATAGCCTCTTCTCCATTAATGTCTTCTTTGATCAAACGGCCTTCTTTTTGTTCTTTGGCTATTGCCTCAATAATAATGTCCTCTGGGATCTCTAACAATAGTGATGCATCATGGATCAAAGTGTGGGATAACAAGGCACAATGGCCTTCCCCACAACTTTCTTGAAGCACATGCCGAACGCCTGCTTCGGCACGCATCAAAGAATGCTTCGCAACCCCTAAGCGCTCTGCCAATGCATCTGCTGTTTTAAAGCCTATGCCTCGGATATCCAGCGCTAAGCGATAAGGGTTCTCTCGTACTTTTGCAATTGCTTGTTGGCCATAGATTTTATAAATTTTAACGGCTCTGGCAGTGCCTACGCCATGGGATTGCAAAAAAACCATGATTTCTCGGATCATTTTTTGATCTTGCCAGGATTTTACGACTGTATCACGACGATACGATCCAATGCCGGGTAATTCTGTCAAACGCTCAGGGCTTTTTTCAATGATATCGAATACTTCAATCCCAAAGGCTTCTACCAGGCGTTTAGCAAAATGGGGACCAATCCCCTTAACCAAACCTGAGCCTAAGTATTTTTCTATACCTTCCCGCGTAGAGGGGACAATGATCCGCAGCTGGTCGGCTTTAAATTGTAGACCATATTCCCGATTCGTTACCCAAGTACCCTGGCAATCTACATATTCGCCAGGCCCCACTGCTGCCGAAGACCCAATCACGGTGACCAATTCGCGTTGCCCACGTGCCTTAACTTTTAACACACAAAAACCTGAATCTTCATTATGAAAAGTCACGCGTTCTATAGAACCACTCAAATATTCTATCGCCGAATCGGCCATATGAGTTCCTTTAACGAACACTAGAACAATAGTGTCGTTTACGAGTTTCGTAAGCTTCCCGTTCGATTTTTAGACGTTGACAACTTCGAAGCTTACACCCAAGTCGTAAGCGGCTGTCAATAGTTTTGATTTTTTCTGTTGTTTTAAGACAATGTTGCGCATTCCGACGTGCTCTCAAGCGCTCTTTTTGAAGTTGTTTTTGCTGACGCGCATTTTTCCGGGCTTGTTGCTGACTAAGCTGTGCAACTTTTTTCTGGGTTTTCTGAAGTCGTTTTTCTGATAAGTGCACTGTTTTTGTGGACGTCCTTTGATAAGGATAAGGCAAAAATTGCTCTGCTTCTAAGCTATTGAGGCAGTGCTTATCCTGAAATTCAATAATACCTTCTGCCCCTACACATCGATAAACCCCTGCCAGTGCGACCGTTGAAAAAAGACTTCCTAATCCCACAATCCAGAAAGAACGACACCACTGTTTATACATTTTAACACCGCCAATCAATCAGTGTTTTTCCATTTTCTTGCAAATATTCATTGGCTTTTGAAAAATGCCGACAGCCAAAAAAGCCTTGATAAGCTGAAAAAGGAGAAGGGTGAGCGGCTTTTAACACCCGATGTCGATGCGTATGAATGAATTGACCCTTTTTCTGGGCGTATGAACCCCACAACAAAAACACCAGACCTTCCATTTGCTCATTCAAAAGACTGATGACATAGTCGGTGAATTGTTCCCATCCTTTACCTTGATGGGAAGCTGGACGATTTTTTTCTACCGTTAATACACTGTTGAGTAATAACACCCCTTGCTCTGCCCAATGGACTAAAGAGCCATTAGAAGAAGGGGCTATCCCTAAATCTGCCTGCAATTCTTTATAAATATTGACCAAAGAAGGAGGCAAACGAACACCAGGCTGTACTGAAAAACAGAGTCCATGGGCCTGATTAGGGCCATGATAGGGATCTTGCCCTAACAACACTACTTTTACCTGTTTTAAGGGAGTCAAATTAAAAGCCTGAAAGACGTGGGCACTTTTGGGATAAATAACCTTTTTTTGATCTTTTTCTTCACGTAAAAACCGCCGTAAACCTTGCATATAAGGTTTATCGAATTCAGTCCTTAAGAACGGCTGCCAACTTTCTTCTATCATGCTGAGATGAATAAATTCCTTAGACATTTATCTCTTCACTATTACCCATGTTATATTACCACAAATGAATAAATTTACGCCTCCTCAGACAGAACAAGAATTACTCGATCGTTGCCTATTGCTTTCTGGCAAGCAACTTTCTGAGCTTGCTCTAGAATATCAGCACCCTATCCCCTCTTCTCTACACCAGTCCAAAGGTTTTATAGGGCAATTGATCGAATGCGTTTTAGGTGCCAGTGCCGCTAATCTCCCTGAACCGGATTTCCAAAATCTAGGAATAGAACTTAAAACCTTGCCTCTGAACGCCGATGGGAGCCCGCGCGAATCCACCTATGTGTGTACTGCCCCTTTAAACCTCAGAGCAGAAATCGAGTATTGGGAGATCTCCAGGGTCAGAAAGAAACTGGCACAGATTTTATGGGTACCCATTGAAGCGGATCCTCTCATTCCTTTAGCAGAGCGCCGTATTGGTACCCCTTTACTTTGGCGCCTAACGCCCTCTCTAGAAACAATTTTACGCCAAGATTGGGAAGAACTCACCCAAATGTTACACCTTGGCCAGACTGCTCACCTATCCGCTAAGATAGGGACTTATTTACAAATTCGACCCAAAGCCGCCCATAGCCGTATTTTATACCCCTCTATCAATGAATATGGTGAAGAAATCTTCCTCAACCCCAAAGGTTTCTATCTCAGAAGTCAATTTACTGAAAAAATACTCTCAGAAAATTACGGTCAATATTAGAAGGATGAAATTTTTAGTTTTAAAACAAACTTATAAGATTTTTATACAATTGGCAAATGATAAAAACGCTGTCATACTGCTTGCTGCCTTTAAAAAGCTTAAGGATATAACTAGGTGATTCAACCGAACATTAGCCAACTTGGACATTCTAAATCTTACGAATACAAAATCATCATTACCACCGGCTTGGCTCTATTTGCGATGTTTTTTGGTGCCGGCAATATTCTCTTTCCCTTATATTTAGGTGCGAATGCAGGACAACATATTACCCTCACGGCACTCGGTTTTTTAATCACCGGGGTGGGTGTTCCTTTTTTAGGTCTGGTAGCCACCAGCCTTTTCAAAGGTAATTGCCATGAGTTCTTTGCGCGCTTAGGCCGAGTCCCGGGCTTTTTATTAATTACCTTCTTAATGATTATTATTGGCCCCTTGGCTGCTATGCCTCGTACAGAATCAACCACTTTCCATACCCTCTCACCTTATTTACCCGATTTTTTAAATCACAATCCTACCTTTAGCCTGATTTATTGCAGTATCATCTTTCTACTGGCTTATCGGGAAACCAAAGTTATCGATATATTAGGCCTATTTCTAAGCCCAATAAAAATCATTTCCTTTGCTGCCCTGATTATTATTGGGTTTATCTATGCAGAACCTTCCCTGCCCACTGCCTTAAGCAGTACCGCTGCTTTTCGCATAGCCCTCCTGAATGGCTACAATACAATGGATCTCCTCGGTGCTTTTTTCTTTTGCTCAGTCGCTTTTAAATCGATTGAACATGCCACCCAAACCAATATACAGCTAGATACCCGCAGAATGACTCTACAAGCGTGTATCATCGGTGCTCTGCTAACCAGTACTATTTATTTAGGCTTTATGTCGATTGCCTACCATCATGCCAGTGAGTTACAAGGCCTTGCCGAAGAACAAATGATAAGCGCTATTTCGACTGCGGTCTTAGGAAAATTTGGAGGACTGTTTGTCTGTATTTCTGTTTCCTTTGCCTGTGTGGCAACGGCGCTTGCACTGGCAGATGTCTGCACTATTTATCTACACGAAGAAATCTTTAAAAAGCGTATTCCGAAACTCGCTTGCTTAACACTCGTCATGTTAGTCACCTATTTAGTGAGTAATCTAGGGTTTCAAGGTATTTTAAATTTCAGCGTGCCTATCTTACACGTCGTCTATCCTTCGCTCATTGTGCTATGTGTTTTAAATATTTTGTATAAATGGAAAGGCCTAAAACCAATCAAAGCACCCGTTTTTATCACTGCTATCATTTTTATTGGATTGCTCTACCACAAAACTATTCTGGGCTGGTTCTAAAACGTTTTTTAGTGATTGCGAAGCGGATACTTTTGTTTATATTCTTCCGCCAAAGCAACTGCCTGCTCGCGTAAATCAGGAGACATTCTATCCTCGAGGGTGACTAAAAGAAGCGGTGGCTTATCTTGTTGCCGATCGAGTGCAACCTTTAACCAACCATAGGCATTGGCGTCATCTTGTTGGATCCCTATCCCTCCTAGATAAAGCAACCCAAGCTGATATTGTGCATTTTTGGCACCTTGATAGGCGGCTTTTCGGATCCAAAGTGAGGCAAGTGTCGGATTTTGGGCTATCCCGGTACCCTCCAATAGCATCAAACCAACCGTATATTGAGCATACGCATGCCCTTGCTGAGCGGCTTTATAGTACCATTGTAAAGCCTCTTCATACTGCTGCTCTACCCCCTGGCCTGCATAATACATATCTCCTAATTGGACTTGCGCCACCGCTAAGCCTCCCTCTGCTGCTAATAAGTACCAGCGATAAGCTTCTTTTAAATCTCGCTGTACCCCAAAACCTGTGGAAAATCGGCGTCCTATTTGGTATTGCGCCATTAAAAATCCGCGCTGTTGCCGTGCTTGTTGGTACCATTGAACGCTTTTTGCCAAGTCACGTGGCACGCCTCGACCTTGCTGATACATAACGCTTAGCATGAGCTGAGCGTAAGGTTGGTGATCATAAGCCGCGGCTAACTGATAACGACGAGCAGCCTCTGCTAAATCACGCCCAACACCTTTACCCGCATGAAATAAATCAGCCAATTCTGACTCAGCGGCTGCAATGTTTTGGTTGGCCGCTTTAAAGTACCAAAAAGCGGCTTGCTGATAGTCTTTGGGAACCCCCCAACCATCGCGATATAAATTTCCAAGGTGCAGGAGGGCGGTTGGAAAACCCCGATCAGCAGACAGTCTAAACAAACGGGCCGCTGCTTGGTGGTCCTTTTTAACGCCTTCTCCCGTTGCATATAGCATCCCTAACTTAAAAGGTGCTTCTGCAGAACCGTATTCGAGAGCGCGTTGATAATAAGCTAAGGCTTGTTTTAAATCTTTATGAACAACGTGGCCTTCTAAATATAAGTCTCCTAAATTCGTAAATGCTTCTTGATTGCCTTGTTCAGCCGCCTCTAGTAACAAATTTAAACCTTCGTGGGTACCATGCTTTCCTTTAACGCCTCTCACCAATATCCATGCAACCCTATATTGGGCTTCAAACGACTCTAAAGCAGCCGCACGATAATACCAATCTAAGGCCTTCAGGTAATCCGCCTGTAAACCATAGCGCCCCGTATAGAGATCTCCAAGCGCCAGCATCGCGGTAAGTTCACCCTCGCGAGCAGCGGTTTCGTAACGAGCAATCGCATGATGAATATTTCTTTCAACCCCAATGCCATCTCGATAAAAGTGACCCATCTGAACTTCTGCATAACCAAGCCCACCTTCAGCCGCTTTTGAAAACCAATGCGCAGCTGCTTGGGGATCTTTAGCGATCCCTAGACCATTCAAATATATCTCGCCTAAACGCGCTCTGGCACACATATCGCCCGCTTCAGCGCTGTTAATCAATTCTTGAAAGATTTCTTGGCGCTTTTTATCGCCATCGTGGCACACTTCTTCCTCCTCGTAAGTCGGAACCACGCTATCAGATTGATCAATCGGAGGGGGAGGGGGAGGTAAAGGAAGCGTGCAGGCCGTTAGCGCTGCAATAGCCATCCCTGTCAGTAATAAAAACACATACCTCATAGCAACAAGTATGGCACTGAACTCTATAATTGCCTAGAGTAGCTATGTAGAACCAAACATTTAGTTTTAAAGTTAACAAACTTTTATGAGGGGTTATTGCTCAGCATGTTATATAGTATTGGAACACTACTGATCAGAGGGATCGCGTGGTTTGATTTCATATTAGCAACTGCCCTGCTTTATCTCTTCAGTTTTTTCCCAAAAAAATTCATTGAAACAAGATACCGACCTTTATTTCGAAAGTGGTGTTGGCTCTTTATTCGAGCGTTGGGAGTAACCCTCAAATTGCATCAGAAAAATACCCATCCTTTACCTAAGCAATATATTTTGATCGGCAATCATCCTTCTGTCTTTGAAGATCTCGGCATGTCTGCTGCCTTTAACGTCCGTTTTCTGGCTAAAGAAGAGATCAAATATTGGTATATTTTAGGGAGAATTAGCTTGGCTGCCGGTACCCTGTATGTTAAAAGAGAATCCCGCGACTCTCGTAAAGTGGCCAGTGCGCAATTAATAGCCCTTTTGCAACAAGGAGACAGTATTGGATTATACCCAGAAGGGGGGTGTAAAGGGCGTCGACTTTTCTTACCTTTTTTATACGGTGCTTTTGACGCAGCCATTCAAAGCGGCGTACCCATTATCCCTGTTTTCTTACACTACGAAGCGCAAGAAGCATTTGAATGGCGCCCCCAAGAGCCTTTGCTCCATAAGCTATGGGAAATTGCCAATAGCGCCAATAAGACAGCCAACTATTATGTCTTCGATGCAATTGATCCCAAGCAATTCAATAGCAAAGAGACTTTATGCGAATATGTACAAAATCTTTACCTTAAATGGCAAAAGCAATATCTTGAGTAAGATCCGCTAAAAAAAATTCTTTTATTGTTTCATCTCTGGGTGGGCAATAACCGTTTCTATCTGACAATTAAGGGTATCAAATAGCTGCCACTCCTCTTCTCTTCCACCGCTCATCAGGAATTTCTCTTGTCCAAGAGAGCCTTGGAGATAAAGCCTCAATAATTTCTTTACTCTCGCAATGATTTCTGCTTTTGTTTCAACCGGTGTTCGACTAAATTGATTTAACAGTGTTTCCTGACTGAAGAGACGATGACACATTTTGTCGTATTGGCGGCTGTTTTTCTTATTGTACTTTTCTTTCGAAGGAGAATTGTTCTTCAAGGAGAACAAGGGTACGGTGATGGCAGAGCCTAATGAAACACGAGGGTTGTTTTTTGGTTTTGAAAGGTTTTTTTGTGAATACAAGATTTCTTTCTTTAGCTGTGTATACACCTCTTCTTGTTGCCTGATGACGGAACCCAAGTCCAAGACTTCCAGGGGCTTTACTAAATTCTCAGCTTCCAAGCCCTGTTTTTCTGAAATTTGGCTCTCTAACGCCACTTCCTTGAGAGAATTCGGAAAGTCTGCCCGCAAAAGCTCTTCTGCTAATAAAGTCCGTGGGGAATACTGATAGGCAAGTAAAGGGGGAGAATCTTTTTTAACACCGAGCCCCAAGAACTGGTCTCTTTCCGCCAACAGTTTTAAAGGATCTTCTCGGGTACTACGTTGATTAGCGGCAGAATGACTTCCACTGGTGGATGCAAAAGCGGCTTTTAAATCTTTGTCATTTTTTTCGGGTACAGCTTCCCCTGAATTTTTTAAGTCGCTACCACCTTTCAACCTTAACGTGATATCGGTTAAGTCCGCGCCCATTTTTAACACTCCACACTCATACACTATTATTAAATCTTTAGTTGACTTTACCATATTCCAAACAGCCTGTATACCTCACCTCTAAGTTTGTTAAAAAACCAAGTTTTGACCCCTAGCAGCTGTAAAATTCATTAGGTTGCAAACAGGTAGAATGCTAAAATTTGGTATGCAGTATTTTAACCAACAAGCTAAGCAATGGTGGGCAGAAAGCGTTCCATTACAGAAAATCGCACAAGAAGTAGGCACACCTTGCTACGTTTATTCTCGGGCCGCCCTTGAACAAGGGTGGCAGGCTTTTGATGCGGCTTTTAAAGATCGCCCTCATCAGGTGAATTTTGCCGTTAAAGCCAACAGTAACCTTGCCGTTCTTAACATACTGGCAAAACAGGGATCGGGCTTTGACATTGTGTCCCTTGGAGAATTAAAACGGGTCTTAAAAGCAGAAGGGAAAACCAATACTCTTATTTTTTCTGGCGTCGGTAAAACGGCTGAAGAACTCATTCAGGCAATACAAATCGGCATTGGTTGTATCAATGTAGAGTCCAAAGCAGAACTGATGCGCCTCACTGAAATTGCCACTACCCTTGGCAAAAAGGTACCGATTGCCTTTCGCGTGAACCCCGATGTTGATCCTAAAAGCCACCCTTACATTTCTACAGGGCTTCAACAGAATAAATTCGGCGTCAGCATCCCAGAGGCTTTAGAACTTTATAAACTCAGTGTTCAATGTCCAAACATCAACGTTCAAGGTATTGCTTTCCATATCGGTTCTCAAATTACTGAATTGTCACCTTTTTTAGAAGCCCTCGATAAAATTCTATTGCTAATCGATGATTTAAAGGCCAGTGGGATCTTAATTTCTCATCTTAATTTAGGAGGAGGCTTAGGCGTACGATACCGCCAGGAAACGCCCCCTGAGCCTAAAGATTATGTAAGTGCACTATTGGCTAGGATTAAAGATCCCACTCTCACTCTCCACATAGAGCCTGGACGTGCGATTGCCGCCAATGCCGGCATTTTATTAACTCGGATCGAATATCTTAAGAAACAGACCAACCAAGAAAAATATTTTGCCATTGTTGATGCAGCGATGAATGATCTCTTAAGACCTGCCTTATATGAAGCCTGGCAAGATATTACGGCCATCCCTATCACTCCTCAAAGTGCAGAATCTCGCCTCTATGACATCGTTGGCCCTGTCTGTGAAACGGCCGATTTTCTAGGAAAAGATCGAATACTCTCCGTCCATGCCGGCGATCTGCTGGCAATTAGCTCAGCCGGGGCTTACGGTTTTAGTATGAGTTCAAATTATAATAGCCGCCCTCGAGCCGCAGAAGTCATGATCGATGGCGATCACTTTGAGATAATTCGCCCGCGCGAAAGGCTAGAAGATCTCTTTCAGCACGAAACCCTGTTTTCTCTCAAATAAACTCTTCAATCCTCTCTCTACCGGCGCCTGTTATTTTAAGTACTTTGACAAAAACTGGCTCATATAGGAAGATTAAGGACCGAGCGTTATTCAATGGATATTTATCGTGTCTCTTCATACCGTAGCCGCCTTCTATAAATTTGTTGATCTAACTGATCTCTCTGCTCTACAGCATATTCTAAAACAATTTTGCAAAGATCAAGATATTTTAGGCACCCTGCTACTGGCCACAGAGGGTATCAATGGCACAGTTGCAGGCCCTGCCAAAGGCATTAAAGCCCTCATCGCATTTTTACGAGCAGATACACGTTTTGCTGAATTAGAATGTAAATATTCGTATTCAGAACAGATGCCTTTCCAAAAAATGAAAGTACTGATTAAAAATGAGATCGTACATCTCGGTGTGCCCAGTATTCGTCCCCATCAAGCAACCGGTATCTCCGTTGCGCCTGAACAATGGGATCGGTTAATCTCTGATCCCGAGGTATGCCTCATTGACACCCGTAATCACTATGAAACAGAACAGGGAACCTTTAAAGGCGCCAGCGATCCTAAAACCAAGACTTTTAGAGAATTTCCAAATTATGTCGCACGCACTCTCGACCCCACTCAACATAAAAAAATTGCCCTATTCTGCACAGGCGGCATCCGCTGTGAAAAAGCCTCGGCTTATCTTTTACAACAAGGCTTTGAGAACGTCTATCAGCTGCAAGGTGGGATCTTAAAATATCTTGAAAAAATTTCACCTGATAATAGTACCTGGCAAGGAAAGTGTTTTATTTTCGATGATCGACTTGTGCTAGATAAGGATTTTATTATTCCTGGTGAGCTGTAATACAACAGCTCTATCTTATCGTTTTATCCTATAATACCAATTCACAACTTGTGCCTTTTATGAACATAATCGGTAATTAAGCGACTAAATTGCTTTTGGCTTTTTCTAACGTCAAAAAAGGCCCTTATTGATCTTTCTTTATGCAACAAGGCAACGAATACTCCCTAATTTTGGAATCTGTTTTGTTTAGGAAGCGATGCCTCAGGAATCTATAAGTTTAATTACGCATTCGCTCCATATCAATCCAACTCAAAGCTAGTCGTTTTAGTTTAAAACACCTATTCTGCGAGTGCTTTTATTATTTTGTCCACATCTCCCTCAATAGAAATAGACTCTATGGCCAGCGTCGCTACTTCTTCATATAAGCTATCGCGTTCAAGGTGCTGTTTATCTAAAAATGCTTTTTGATCAGCAATTGGGAGTAATGGAGCTCGGCCGCTTGGCCACCGTTCAATTTGCACCGGTATTGAGACTTTTAAATAAACAACAAACTCTGAGGATAACAACTTTCTATTCTTTTCTGTGGCGATTACAGCTTCTTCCATTATTACCACAACATGCTCTTTGTCGATATAATGAGATATTATTTCAGCTTCACATTGATGAAACGCTTCTTCACCCTGTTTTCCCAAAATTTCATTCAAATTTCGCCCAATGTAACGTTCTAAACCAGGATTGGCATCGATATACTGCCAACCAAGTTTTTCAGCTAAAGCTTCACCCAGTAATGCTTTACCTGCACCCGTATGTCCAACGATGAAAATACGTTTAGGTTTGTTCATTTTTATATACTCCCTAGATTAATACTCAATATGAACTCGGCTCTATATCCTAAGAACCCCGATTAGTCAACCCGTTTGCCTTTGATCAATTGTCGATAACGCTTTATTGAGCTCATGATCACTCAATTCTTTAATATAAGCATTATATTGCCAAATAACAATTACGATGCAAAGAAATATTTAAAAAAGACATTATATAAAAAGCCCACTTAATGTGGGCTTTTTATATATAATTAACAAAAAGTAACAAGGTGGTTTTTAAAAAGGAATATCGTCGTCAAACTCTTCATCAGCGGTTGTAGCAGTTGCCATTTTTGCAGCAGGTGCTGAACGGGTGGCGTTAGCATTGTTAGCCGCAGCCATTGACATTCCCCCTTCTTGGGCCATGTCTATATCTTGATCAAAGCCAGTGCCACTTGCACCACCCTTACTATCCATTAACTGCATGCTACTGGCAATAATTTCGGTGGTATAACGTTCATTACCACTTTGATCTTGCCATTTATTCGTTCTGAGCGATCCTTCCACAAATACACGAGAACCTTTACGCAAATATTGGGCAGCAATTTCCCCTAAGCGATTAAATAACACAATACGATGCCACTCCGTACGTTCTTGTTTTTCCCCAGATTGACGATCCTTCCAAACCTCGCTGGTCGCCACTCGGATATTGGTCACAGCCGAACCACTGGGCATATACCGAACTTCCGGATCTGCACCCAGATTGCCCATAATCATCACTTTATTCAGTCCACGTGCCATAGTTAAACCCTCTCTTTAAAATATAAAAACCCACGTAAGCCAGACAACTGCCAATGTAAAACAAAATGTCAATACTCCCACCATACCATAATACGTATCTAAGCAACCACCCACTACTCCACCTAGAAATAACCCTAAGAACTGAGCAGAAGAATAGATGCCCAAGGCGGTCCCTTTGAGTTGAGCAGGGGCAAATCGAGAGACGAGGGAAGGTAGACTCGCTTCTAAGGTATTAAATGCTGTAAAAAATAACCACAAGCTTAGTGCCAACCCCCACTTCCATTTAAAAAAATATAAAATGCCTAATTCCGATATTATGAGCATCCCTATCAAGCCCGCTATCCCATATTTAACCCACCCTTTCTTTTCAATCATTAAGAGGCAAGGTGCCGTGGCCAGCAAAGCACATAAAAATACCGGCAAATAAAATTGCCAGGTTTGATTATCGGTATAGCCAAGGGCTTTGACAGCCCCTGGCACTTTTAAAAATAAGGCGACTAAGCTGGCATGTAAAACTAAGACACCGAAATTCAAAAGCCTTAATTCAGGCAGCATCAATACCTTAGGAATACAAGCGAGGACGGGAATGAGGCTTTGCTCTACAGAAGGCCTTGGAGGACTAGGAACCATCGACACCAACATTAAAATCGCTAATACAGAAAACACCGCTGTGATTAAAAAAATACCTCGGATCCCCGCCCATTCACTGACGAGAGGTCCAACGACAAAAGCCAATGCAAAAGACACACCAATCGTGACGCCAATAACGGCCATTGCCCGCATCCGAATCTCATCACGGGTCAGATCAGCCACTAATGCCATAATAACGCAGCCGATTGCGCTCGCCCCCTGTAGACTACGCCCCATAATAACACCGTAAATCGAATCAGAAGTCGCAGCAATCACACTGCCTAAACCAAATAACAATAATCCGAAAATAATGAGCGGTTTACGGCCATAACGATCAGAGGCCATTCCAAAGGGGATCTGAAACAGGGCTTGGGTTAACCCATAGACACCAAGGGCCACCCCTACCAGGGTTGGCGTAACATAATTTAGTTGGTTAGCGTAGAGCGAAAATACGGGTAGAATCATAAATAACCCCAACATTCGCAATAAAAAAATGCTTGCCAAGGCCAGGATTGCCCGTCGTTCAACCAGGCTGATTGCTGTCATATACCCCGCTTCTCTTAGAGATCTTCACAAAATAAGCTATCTATCGTATAGTATCAATTCCTCCTAACAAACGAAATCTAAAAGTAAATACTATTATGCACACAATTAGTATACGGGGAGCCCGTACCCATAATCTTAAAAATATTGATTTAGAACTCCCGCGTGGCAAATTAATTGTTATCACAGGGCTTTCAGGTTCTGGCAAGTCTTCTTTAGCGTTTGATACTTTATATGCAGAAGGGCAAAGGCGTTATGTGGAATCTTTATCTGCCTATGCCCGGCAATTTCTATCGTTGATGGAAAAGCCGGATGTTGATCATATCGAAGGATTATCACCGGCGATCTCCATTGAACAAAAATCCGTTTCTCATAATCCCCGCTCAACCGTAGGGACCATTACAGAGATCTATGATTACCTGCGCCTCTTATATGCCCGGGTAGGCACACCCCAGTGCCCCACTCACAAAACACCGCTGGCGGCCAAAACCGTCAGCCAAATGGTGGATAATATTTTAGAACTTCCACAAGATGCTAAAATTATGCTGTTGTCACCCGTGGTACAAGCGCGCAAAGGAGAACACCTCCAACAGCTAGAAGAACTCCGTGCTCAAGGTTATGTGCGTGCCTGCATTGATGGTGTATTGATTGAATTAGAAGAAGCCCCTAAATTAGATTTACGGCGCAAACATACTATTGAAGTGGTGATTGATCGCTTAAAAATACGCCCCGAGATCCAAGGGAGACTGGCAGATTCTTTAGAAACAGCCTTAAATTTATCTAACGGCCTTGTCAATATCCGAGTGGTGGATGATGACAATAAGACTCTAAAAGAACTGATTTTTTCTTCAAAATTTGCCTGCACCGAATGTGGCTATAGCCTAGCAGAACTAGAACCTCGATTGTTCTCCTTTAACAATCCTTCGGGTGCCTGCCCGACTTGTGATGGCCTCGGGATCAAACAATTCATGGATCCCAATAAAGTCGTGGTCGATGACACCTTAAGCCTTTCAAGTGGCGCCATTCGGCATTGGGATCGCCATAATTTCTACTATTATAGTATGTTGAGTTCTTTAGCCAAACATTATAAGTTTGATTTAGAAACCCCTTTTAAAAAACTATCTAAAAAAGTACAAGATATTTTATTGTATGGCAGTCAAGAAACCGAAATCCAATTTCGATACCTACAAGAAGGTGGCCAAGTCCATACTCGAAAACATGTTTTCGAAGGTATTATTCCCAATATGGATCGCCGCTACCATGAAACCGATTCAAACTATGTAAGAGAAGAATTGGCCAAGTATCTAACCCAACAGCCTTGCACCAATTGCCAGGGCACTCGTTTGAAAGAAGCCGCAAGAAATGTCTTTATTGACCAGCGTACTCTGCCAGAAGTAACGTCATTGTCAATCTTAGAGACGCTGGCTTTTTTTAAAAAATTAAAACTGCCAGGCGCAAAAGGACAAATTGCCAATAAAATTTTAAAAGAAATTTTAAGTCGTTTAGACTTTCTGATGAATGTCGGTTTAGAATATCTCTCACTTAATCGGAGTGCTGATACCTTATCGGGCGGTGAAACACAACGTATTCGTTTAGCGAGTCAAATCGGTGCAGGCTTAGTCGGCGTGATGTATGTATTAGATGAGCCTTCGATTGGTCTACATCAACGCGATAATGCACGTTTAATTAAAACTCTCACTCATCTACGTGATCTTGGTAACACCGTTATCGTCGTAGAGCATGATGAAGAGGCTATTTTAAGTGCTGATTATGTGGTTGATATTGGTCCAGGAGCGGGCGTACACGGTGGAAAAATCGTGGCAAAAGGCGCCCCTAAACAAATTATGAAAGTCAGTGCCTCGCTAACTGGACAATATCTTTCCGGCAAAAAAATGATCGCTATCCCGAAAAAGCGCCGGCCTTTTGATAAAGATCGCCTGATTGAACTCTTCGGTGCTTCAGGAAACAATTTAAAAGGCTTAGAGGTGTCTTTTCCAATCGGGCTTATCACCTGCGTTACAGGCGTCTCTGGTTCTGGAAAATCAACGCTTATCAATGATACGCTCTTTCCAGTTGTTGCAAAACTGTTAAATAATATTAAGCAAATTGATGCCCAGCCTTATACTCATATAAAAGGAATTGAGCATTTAGATAAAGTCATTGATATTGATCAAAGTCCTATTGGACGTACTCCCCGATCAAATTCTGCCACTTATACTGGCCTATTTACGGATATCCGTGATCTTTTTTCAAATACCCAAGAAGCCAGAAGCCGCGGCTATAAGCCCGGACGCTTTAGCTTTAATGTCAAAGGTGGACGCTGCGAGGCCTGTCAAGGTGATGGTCTTATCAAAGTTGAAATGCATTTCTTACCGGACGTCTATGTAGCCTGCGATGTCTGTCACGGCCAGCGTTATAACCGAGAGACTCTAGAAATTTTCTATAAAGGTAAAAATATCCATCAAGTCTTAGATATGACCGTGGAAGAAGCATTAGAATTTTTTAAAGCAATTCCAACAGTCGCTCGTAAATTAGAAACATTAATTGATGTAGGGCTGGCCTACATTAAAATTGGGCAAAGCGCTACCACTTTATCAGGCGGTGAAGCACAACGCGTTAAATTGTCTAAAGAGCTTTCTCGCAGAGACACGGGTAAAACCCTCTATATTTTAGATGAGCCTACCACAGGTTTACATTTCCATGACGTAAAGCACTTACTAGAAGTCTTACAACGACTCTGTGCCAGAGGCAATACGATTATCATTATTGAACATAATTTAGATGTGATTAAAACTGCCGACTGGATTGTTGATTTAGGACCAGAAGGTGGAGAGGGCGGTGGGCAAATTTTGGCGACAGGAACACCAGAACATATCGCAAAGATCAAACGTTCCTATACAGGGCAATTTTTAAAACCTCTACTCATACAGGCTGCCAGCAAAAGCCATTCTTCTACTCAGGCTGAATACGCTTAGCGGGTACATGATGAAATTCTACGAGTTTATGAGCCCTCGGCAAGGCTTCTTCTTTAAATAGATTTAAAACATTTTCTTCTTCAGCGATTTTAATATATCTCTTATTAAGAGATTTTCGTTTTTTAAATCGTTTATGACCTATCAGAGGTTTAGCATTCTTTAATAATTGAGAGAACATAAAGGTTATAGGCCTTACAACAGCGATTCTTCTATTCTCTTCTTCTGCCACCACCTGCTTTTTTCTTCTTTCTAATTCTATAATCCATTTTTTTTCATCTTCTGTATGCAACACTGTCAGGTCTCCAATGGTTTTCACTATCCAATTGGAAACCCTTCAGTCGAAGAAGTTCCTTAATTATTCAATAATAAAAAGGGTGCATATCCTCGTTCATTTTAAACTTTTTTGAATTTATACAGACTAAGTAATAAGGCGTTTACAATAAGGAACCGTGTATGTACTCACCCAACAATGATAATGGCTACGATTATGGAGTAGTCCCTGTAAAAAATGAAAATGAATCGGAGATAGATTATAACGCGCGCGTTAGAAGGTTCTTCGCTACAAGCACCAATCCAAAGCTAAAGCCCCCGCAGGCCTTTCATTTGCCTAAAGATCAAAAGCAGTTTGAGGCTTTTATGAAAGCAAATCCCCATGCTCAATTAAAGTTGAGCTGCGGATCGCTTGGAGGATTACAAGAGGCAATGGCTTTATCAAAGAAAATGGGTATTGGAAATAATATACAAGCCATCCAAATGAGCTGCCAAGCAAATGAACTACAAAGCGTGATGAAAACGCTTCATAGCCATGGTATGTTAGATAAAATGATGCATCTTAAGGTGGGAAATAAAGTCTTGTCGGGTCAGGCATTGCAAAAAGAGAAAGACAATTTTTTAACCAACTCAGCGCCCCCTGAAGATCCAAATTCCTCCGCTAAAAGAAGGGACTGGGCACCTCGACCTTCACCTTGGCAAACAAAAGATGGGCTTGGAGGAAGATAATACTTTGATTAAGAGAAGGGCAGAGCAGAAGAAGGGGTCGTTGCAGACATCGTCATGACCTCTTCTGTCCTCTCAGTTTGTTGTTCCTGTTTAAATTCTTGTTTGTCTATTGACTTTGTTACCAATTTCCCAAGTTTTTTGACCGCTACCATCCAAAGGCCGATAACCACTAAAAAGATGATAGCAATAAAAGGAATCGTGGCCATCAGATCCCCACAGATAATCAATAAAACTTGGATAATCAATGAACCACCTGATTTACCAAAACGAGAAGCTATCCCATCAATTACTGCTTTCCCTTTACGTTGTTCTTCTTTGGGCAAAGGTATAAAAGCAATTTCCTTTGTTTCATCAAAGACCGTGTATTTGGCAGCTCTACCCAAACAAATCTGTGCTGACCCAAACATCAATATTAAGCTTGCAAGGGGCAAGTTAAAAAGCGCGTAGAGTATATCGGAGATGGCATAATTATTTTCAAATAACATACAGCCAAAAAATCCAATACTGGTGACAAGCCAAATAACGGGCGTAATCATCGCCGTAATTGTCCAGCCATACTGACGAATGACATTTCCCGATAAGATAAAGCCTGATAAAGTCGCAAATACGCCCGTAATAGAAGCGATTTCATTAATATAGGCATTAAAATCGCTCGCATTTGGGTAACGTTGTTTAATTTGGTCCGTCCATAGGACATCCGAGAGATTGTACACAATGTTATAAGCGACCACTAAAACGGCGATATACACCATATAGCGAGAGGTGAGTAAATAGCTAAAGCACTCCTTTAAAGACAAGCGTTGTGTCTTAGGCTCTTCTGCGATCCTATTCAGGAGAGGGCTAGGGCTATATTTTACCAGAGAACGATTGACCCAGCGAAACAAAAAGACAATAATCAGGCCTAAGAATAACACTACCCCTAATTGTAAATCTAAGGTCTGTTCCCAAGCTGCTGTTCCGAAAGGTAATCGAGGATTGTATTCTTGCATCGTTAAGAGTTGAGCCGATTGACCTGAAAATATCCCCGAAAAATTAGCCCCTAATGCAAAGATGGCATAAAAGCGTTTGGCCTCATCAATTGTCGTGACCTCGTTCGCAAAGCCCCAGAACAACATAGAGAGCACTACAGCGCTCCATAATTCTGATAAGACATAGAATAATGATAAAGGCCAAAGTCGAATCACCGAGATCAACCCCTTAAATCCCTCTGGCAGTCCTTTTTGTAAAAAGTTTGCCAACTGAGTTAATTCAAGTGCTTCTCGATTTGGATATAAAACGAGTAAAAATAAGGTAAAAAAGCCTAAGAACAAGACAATCATGGTATAGAAAACTTGCTCGCGACTTAAGCGGTTAGCAAGCTTGGTATAGACATAAGTCAGGAGAACGGCACCCGGTAACACAGCCCAGACTTTTAGAAAAGGAATCACTTCGGCGCCTGAGCCTTCTGGTGTGACAACCAGTGTCACTTTCATACATCGTAGTAAATTGTAGATAAAAGAAATGAGGAAAAAAAGCGCAAGCATGGGTAATAATTTTTTGTGTTCGTAGCCGTGGATAGGCCACAGAAAATTTCGAACTTTACCAAACGCCTTAGTCTGCATAAGATAGGCCCACCTTCTAAAAAGCAATGAACTGGACCGACAACTTGGTCAGAATTATGTGTCAAAAGTGGTTCTATGTCAAACTATTTGTCGCAATACGCCCGACAAATAGGTGTAGCTTCCTTGATACCCCTTCTTTTTGCAGATCCTTAGAAATGAGTCAAGAAACTTTATATTAAATAGCAGCCGAGGAAAGGGCTTAGGTACTGAATCGACCCATGCTAAAAAAGCCGGACCGATGCCCGGCTAGCATGTCCCCTCACAGGGGTAGAGGCGCTACCTCAGGACGATCGACAAACTCAACGATCGCCATAGGAGCACAATCTCCTTTACGATTTCCACACTTTAAAATGCGAAGATAACCACCTGGACGTCCCTTAAAACGAGGACCGAGTTCGGCAAACAGTTTTGCTACCATCTCTTTATCACGTAGTCTCGCAAATGCTAAGCGGCGTTTAGCGATGTTATCCTCTTTCGCCAAAGTAACCAAAGGCTCCACTAGGCGTCTTAAGTCTTTGGCTTTCGGTAAAGTGGTTTTAATCAAGCCATGACGAATCACGGCATTTATCATGTTTTGAAACATGGCTTTGCGATGACTGGAAGTTCGGCTAAATCGCCTGCCTGTATTTCGATGACGCATAATCAAAAACCCTTATTAGTGTCGTGCAAACCTGGGGGTGGCCAATTTTCAAGGCGCATACCCAACGAAAGATTTTTAGTCGCTAGAATATCCTTTATTTCTGTTAAAGACTTTTTGCCAAGATTAGGCGTCTTGAGTAATTCCACTTCAGTCTTTTGAATTAAATCGCCAATATAAAATATATTTTCGGCTTTCAAACAATTGGCTGAGCGAACCGTCAATTCTAAATCATCCACCGACCGTAATAATATTGGATCGATCTCAGCTCGAAGACGTGTAGGCTCTATCTGCTTTTCGCCTTTTAATTCTACAAAAACTGATAATTGATCAACTAAGACAGAGGCCGCCCAACGGATGGCTTCTTCAGGTTCAATCGTACCATTCGTTTCTAAATCAACGACTAGCCTATCTAAGTCTGTACGCTTTTCAACTCGGGCGTTTTCAACCACATAGGTCACGCGCCGCACAGGGCTAAAAGAGGCGTCCAATTGCAGCCAGCCAATCTGTTTGGTGACTTCTTCTGGATCTTGTCGCATGCTGACCGGTTCATAACCGCGACCCCGCGCTACCCGAACAGTCATATTAATATCACCTGCTTTGGTCATATGAGCAATAATATGTTCCGGATTAATGACCCGCACATCGTGTGGCAATTCGAAATCAGAAGCCAATACAGGGCCTTCCCCCTGTTTATTTAATTTAAGCTCAACCTCATCGCGACCTTCTAATTTAAATTCAATCCCTTTGAGGTTTAATAAAATATCGATGATATCTTCTTGCACACCTTCTTTTGTCGTATATTCATGGAGAACCCCATCAATATGCGCTTCGACCACTGCACAACCTGGCATAGAAGACAGCAAAACGCGTCTTAAGGCATTGCCTAAAGTATGCCCAAAACCTCTCTCCAGTGGTTCTAAGACAACTTTGGCACGATGGTGCCCGGCTTGCTGTACATCCACTAATCTGGGTTTTAAAAAATTTTTAACGGCACGTTGCATGAATAGCTCCTCTGGACAAAAGGTCTTCCTTACTTAGCGTAAAGTTCTACTACCAACTGTTCGTTCAGTTCAGCGGGTAAGTCACTTCTATCAGGAATACGTTTGAATGTGCCTTTCATCTTGCTGACATCCACATCCACCCACTCTGGAAAACCTGCACCCTCCGCCAATCGAAGAGCGTCTTGAACTCGAACTTGTGCTTTAGATTTTTCTCGCACTTCAATAATATCCCCTGCCTTAATCATAAACGAAGGGATATTAACAATTTTATCATTTACCAAAATTGCTTTATGTCTTACCAACTGGCGTGCTTCAGCACGTGTACTGCCAAATCCTAAACGAAAAGCAACATTATCTAAACGGCATTCTAATAATTGGAATAGAATTTCACCCGTGGCCCCTTTACGCCTTGCCGCTTCTGCATAATACCGGCGAAATTGTCGTTCTAAAACCCCGTACATATATCTAAATTTCTGCTTTTCACACAGCTGTACACCATGATCGGTCGCTCTGGCACGCTTTTGACCATGCATCCCTGGGCGATTGCTCAATTTACATTTGGAGTCTAAATCTCTGACCCGGCTTTTAAGCCCTAAGTCGGTCCCTAATCTTCTTGAAACTCTACAAGTAGGCCCCAGGTATCTTGCCATTTTATATTATCCTCAATTAAACACGACGCTCTTTTTCTGCCCGACACCCATTATGGGGTATCCCCGTTTTATCAACGATTCGCAATATCAAACAGGTCTCTCCCACAGCACGGATCGCCGACTCCCGTCCAGGCCCTGGGCCACGAACAAAAACATCCACGGTTTTTAAACCATATTCTTTTGCTTGTTGCACGGCCTTTCTAGCCGCCATTTGGGCTGCATAAGGTGTACTTTTACGCGACCCTTTAAAACCAGCCCCACCGGCTGTTTGCCAGACAATCACATTGCCTTGCGAATCTGAAATCGTCACAATAGTATTATTAAAAGTCGCTAAAATATGCACTGCACCCGTGGTAACCGTACGCTTTGCTTTCTTACGCTTAACGACGGTTTTAGGTGCTGCACTGCTTGTCTGACGTTTTGCTTCTGCCTTTGCCATTTATAAATTTCCTAAGCTATTTTGACTCTGCTGATTGTGGTTTCAAAATTTGGCTTTGGCGTTTACGGCCTTTACGCGTACGGGCATTGGTTTTTGTACGTTGCCCTCTGACTGGTAAACCCCGTTTATGTCTTAAGCCTCGATAACATTTAATATCCCCTAGCCGTTTAATATCCATAGCGATCCGTCTTCGAAGATCCCCTTCGACTTCATACTGATTAACGGCTTCTTGTAACAAAGGGGTCTGTTCCTCTTTCAGCTCTGTTACTTTTATTGAGGGATCAACACCGATTCTTTTACAAACTTCCAATGCTCGATGACTGCCAATCCCATAGACGCTGCGAAGTGCAATGCGAATATGTTTATTGGGTGGAAGTATCACACCTGATATACGTATGGCCATTATTAACCCTGCCTTTGATTATGTTTACTCGTTTTTTTACAAATAACTTTTACAACTTGCGCACGTTTAACGATACGGCAATCATCGCACATTTTTTTAACCGACGCTCTAACTTTCATCTTCTTCCTCGACACTTTGTAGCAAGCAACAAACGATTTTACTCTTCTAAATGCCTAAAGGCTAGCCCCTGCCCAAACCTTTAAGGTTAGCTTTCTTCATCAAAGCTTCATACTGGTGAGACATCAGATGCGCTTGCACTTGAGCCATAAAATCCATGACCACCACCACAATAATCAATAAAGAGGTGCCTCCAAAATAAAATGGCACATTCCACCCCAATACCAGAAATTCGGGTAACAAAGAAACTAAGGTAATATAAAGGCAGCCAATGACCGTTAAACGAGTCATAACCTTGTCAATATATTGGGCCGTTTGTTCGCCCGGTCGAATCCCAGGGATATAACCACCAGATTTTTTTAAGTTATCAGCAGTTTCTTTAGGATTAAAAACTAAAGCCGTATAAAAAAAGCAAAAGAAAATAATCGCTGCCGCAAACAGTAAAATATAAATCGGTTGGCCAGGCGATAATGCAAGTCCAATTGTGCTTAACCATTCCATACCCGGTGTTTTACCAAACCATTGGCTAATGGTGGCTGGGAATAAAATAAGACTTGATGCAAAAATAGGCGGAATAACACCGGCCATATTGAGTTTAAGAGGTAAATGGCTTTTTTGAGCTGCATAGACTTTACGGCCCTGCTGCCTTTGGGCATAGTTAACCGCGATCCGACGCTGACCTCGCTCAACAAACACGACAAAGCCAATCACTGCGACTAACATTACACACAATAAGACCAAACCAATGGCTTGCATTTCCCCCTGGCGGACTTTCTCAAGTGTATTAAAAATGGCACCGGGTAAGCCTGCCACAATCCCTGCAAAAATAATCAGGGAAATACCATTACCCACGCCTCTTTCTGTAATCTGCTCTCCCAACCACATTAAAAACATGGTGCCAGTCACTAAAGTGAGGGTCACTGTAAAGTAATAAGTTAAGGTAGGGTCAAGGGCAATACCTGAATTTGCGAGATATCTTGCCATTCCAATCGCTTGCACTAATGCTAAAACTAAGGTCGAATAGCGCGTATATTGAGAAATTTTCCTTCGGCCTGTTTGCTCTTCCTTCTTTAATTGCTCCAAAGTTGGCCAAACCATCGTCAATAATTGGATAATGATCGAAGCAGAAATATAGGGCATGATGCCTAAGGCGAAAAGCGTCAATCGCGCCAGCGCCCCACCCGAAAATAAATTAAATAAGCCTAAAATTCCTTGGTTACCTGAAAATAATTCAGCTAAACGTTGGGGATCTAAACCAGGGACAGGAATATGTGCCCCCACTCGATAAACCAATAAAGCGCCAATTAAAAATAAGATACGCTTTTTAAGCTCTACTAATCCACTTTGGTTTGTCGATGGGCGGGTAGTACTTTGCATAGGTTACTCGACCTTGCCCCCTGCTGCTTCTATGGCTTGTCGCGCCCCTTTTGTTACTAATAAGCCCTGAACCGTGAGAGGACGGCGAAGTTCACCGGCTAAAATGATCTTTGCCCTTTGGGTGGGCATTGAAAGTAAATTTGCATCAAATAAGGTTTGCAAATTAGCCACCTCTCCCTCAATTTTATTAAGGGCATCTAATCTTAACTCTGCCGTAAAACGGGCTGTGCGAGAACTAAAGCCAAATTTTGGTAGGCGGCGCTGCAAGGGCATCTGCCCCCCTTCAAAGCCCACTTTATGGTATCCACCGGCACGCGCCTTTTGTCCCTTATGACCTTTACCACACGTTTTACCAATGCCGGATCCAATCCCTCGCCCTAGGCGATGCACTTTTTGTTTTGCTCCGATTGCAGGTTTGATTGTATTTAATTTCATTGTTCACAGGACTCCACCGTTACAAGGTAAGACACTTGATTGATCATGCCACGAACACAAGGTGTATCTTCTAAAACCACATTTTGGCGTTGTTTACGTAAACCAAGACCTACCAACGTCGCTTTATGGGCGGGTAAACGACCAGCACCACTTCTGATTAAAGTCACCGAAAGTTTTTTGGTATGTGTTTTCTTTGACGTCTTATTACCCACGGCTCGCTCCTTCTGGCTGGCTAAAGGTAATTTCAGCAACATTCTTACCACGCTTTGCCGCCACCTGCTCAGGAGAAGACATTTGTTGCAAACCTTTTAAGGTTGCCCGAACCACATTCACAGGATTCGTTGAGCCAATACATTTTGCCAAGACATTATGCACACCCAACACTTCAAACACTGCCCGCATTGAGCTGCCCGCAATAAT
>Ga0206910_1030_pt1 | contig 31730 bp, 37 predicted proteins | sample Alteio_BWOrgHeat_77_FD_152949 | JGI IMG/M metagenome (GOLD analysis project Ga0206910, IMG submission 152949) | Enriched cells from forest soil in Barre Woods Harvard Forest LTER site, Petersham, Massachusetts, United States -... | ecosystem: Environmental > Terrestrial > Soil > Temperate forest >... | reverse complement strand
GCGGTGCAGAACGCTATCAAAAAGCACAGTTCCGACGATCGATACGTCTTGAACGATTCCCGATATGATCCCAGGATTTTGCCGCATTCAATCTCCGCCATTTCGTTCAATCGCTTGAAATACATCAGCGCAGCCCCGGCGAACCAGCTGCAAAGCAGAATGCTCCAAGGGCAGTGCTCATTCGTCATGCAATGCCATCCCATCCAAACCCGAATTGGATTGTTGATGGCCTCCCATTGAGCATCCACGATCCAAATGTCCTTAAATCGAAGCGGCTCGACGTTATACACGATCCCAGCAGCGAGCAATAAGGCGGATGGAGGATAGATAATCATTCCGGCGGCCGACATCAGAACAACTATAGCCCATCCGTCAACGATAGAAATCGATCCAATCACGAATGGCCGATTCTTTTTAGTCGGGTGATGGGCATCTGTCTCTTTATCCAATATACCATTCATCACATAATTGGCGGATGAAATCAGGATGGCGGATAAAATGATACGAATTAATTGAAATAAATCAGGTTCTTTATTCATCATCAAGCAGGCGATGATGAATCCAAATATTACAACGACGTTCCTGTGCCAATAATCAGGACGCAGGATTTGAATATATTTATACATATTTTTCCTTAAGATAAATCACGATCATGGGTATCAATTCCAGATATTCCCTGCCCTCGTCAGGTTCTCCGCCACCAATCAATTGGCCTATCCAGAACAATGCGATTATAGATTTGATCCCTGTATCATAAAACCCGATAGTATTCTTCGTAAATAATATCACGAACATGAGACCGGCATTGACGAACAGGAAGCTGTGCTGCCAATGGAATAATTGCTTGATATGATCCACGATAGCCAATCCATCCGTATGAACCATTTCAGATGTATTAAGCTGGATATGACCCAATGCAATTGAAGTGATTATCATCCGTGCGATTATGCATAATGCAGCACATTCCAGAACGAATAAAATTCTGTGTCTGATATGTATTTTCTGATAGAAGAATAGCAATATAATCGCAAATATACAAAGCGATTCTTTGAATATGGAGCCCAATGCAATCGCCAAAATCAATTGCCATATTCGTCCAAAACTCCACGCGAAGAATATCAGAGTCGCAAAGAACATGGCAGGACCATCCCATGGCGTAGAACAACAGCAAGGTCCGAGCAATGGAGTGATGCTCGTGGCCATGCACGCAAATATACCCAGCATGAGCATGATCATGTCCTTGGCATATTTGGATGAAATCAGGATGAACGTGGCGGCCAGCCATATTGCATTCCACAATCCGACGGATCGCATGTAATCGTTCAGCGTCGTTATTTTTCCCATCATCATGGCGAATAGTTTTTCATCCACGATTCGGCCCTTCCAGACTGTGGCTTGCTGGTTGAAGTCCCAATATGGACTGGCCGATAGATAGGCCGCCTTCGTCATCGAATTATAATCATTGCAAATGGATAATCGCCACATGAAATGATACCACGCTGAACACAGGGCCAAGCCCACGAATATTGTTGCTATTATTTGTTTTGTTTTCATTTTATTTCCTTCTCGTCAAATAGCAATAGGAGCCTTGATCGCTGGATATGGATCATAATCAACGATCGTAAAATCTTCCAATTTTAGTTCTTCTATCTTAGTAACCGATAAATATTTATTTGTCCTCAATTTTGGCAATTGTTTTGGCTGTCTCATTAATTGAGTATTTACCTGTTCAAAATGATTCTTATAAATATGTAAATCGCCGTAACTGATTATTAATTCGTACGGATTTAATCCACACTTATGCGCGAGGATCGTAAGCAGTAATGCATAGCTGGCAATATTGAATGGCAAGCCCAAGAATGCATCGATACTGCGCGCATAGAGATGCAGGCTTAATCCATTCCCGCTAACGTAACATTGCCAGAGTGTATGACAAGGCGGCAATTTCATCCTGGGCACATCGACTGGATTCCATGCAGATACGATATGCCGTCTACTATCCGGCTTGTTTATCAAATCATTCATTAGATTCATAATCTGATCTATGCCTCCGAAATCACGCCATTGTTTCCCATAAACAGGACCAAGATTTCCATCTTTATCCGCCCATTCATCCCAGATAGTAATACCATGATCGTGTAAAAATTTTATATTAGTTTCTCCACGCAAAAACCAAAGCAATTCCACTATTATAGCCTTGAAGAAAACTTTCTTTGTAGTCAAAAGCGGGAAACCATCATTCATATTGTGCCTTAATTGATAGCCAAATACTGATCGAGTGCCAACACCTGTTCGATCTGTTCTATCAATTCCATTAGCCATCACGTGAGATAATAATTCTAAATATGATTTCATTTTGTTTATTGTTTATTTGTTATTTAACCAAATTTATTTCCGCCATCTTTCTCGTGCTCCAGCTCGGGCACGGTTTATTTTCTTATCGTATTGTTCTGTCGCCTTATCCCAAAGTTCATCGGCAAATTTCTGGTGCCATAATCCATCAGTTCCCAGGGTGAAATATTCGTCATTATCGAATACTACCGATCTCACCTTGGCCCATTCATTCAATTCACATCCGCAAACACCTCGCAGATAATCATCATCGTCCTTCAAGCCCTTGCAATGATTATGATGCCAGTAATGCCATATCGTGTGCAGATATGCCCAGCCAATCACTGAACCATGGGCATCTATGGCCATGAACAGATCATTGCCGAAGAGCGGCATATATGAATCCGGCTTCATGCCTTTCTGCATTTATCGCACAATTTTCCCTGTTCAGAAACAACCTCCGTGCTGCATCCATTGCACCAATGGATTTCTGCTCCATCCTCGACAACAATTTCTTTGCCCTTGGCCTTTTCCTCCATCGCCTTGTCTATGGCTTCTCGGATCGAATTCCCAGTCGCATTAAACATCCTCAATATACCGGCATCATGCACGCGGAAATTGTAATTGGCGGATGATTGAACTTGAGCCATGTTCAGCTCGATGAAATCCAAACGTTTCGCATCATTCTGGTTTATGGCCTTGGCGGCGAAATGGAGGACGCACATGATGGCCAATGGAGTAGGCCAGTGTTTCGGATTCCTATTCAACAAGAGAGCGAATTCGCGCAGTGCTTTCGGTACGTCCAGGTCCTTGTTCTTTTCGATCTCGTTCGATGGATTCTCTCCGTGCTGGATTTGATACAGGATGATTAATGCCTGCGCATCATTCGTGGGCGAACCCAAGGCGAGTTCAAGTCTGAGTCTTTTTTCTTCGATGTTCATATTAACTTTGTGATGTTATCTTGGCAGGTGAATTATCATCCGGAGTTGAAGTGTAAAGAGCAATTGGCCATTCGCCATATTTTTCAGTCATCATCTGAACGAATTGTTGCAGCATCCAATTCTTTTCTGGTCTAAGGGACTTGATTTGTAATGATTGATATTCCGCTTTTTCTTCCATCGTCATCGGACATGAGCAATTCCTGCAAAGAAATACGCCCGTATCGAACGTCCAGCCCATCTTCGTCAACGAAATCAACTTATCGGACATCTTCATGTCGATGGCATTATAGCCCGAAGCAATGATCCTGCCTTTTCCGCATCTACTGCAATGGACGACGCAAACACGGCAATGATCGCATTTGTGCGGATTCGTTTGAGGTCTGCCGCACGTTGGACAAGGACAACTCTGGGGCCGGGGCGGAGGATAAGAAATCTCTTTCCATGCATATTTCGGAATATCGAATTGTTCGGCCTCGTGCATCGTATTCATTGGGGATTTTGATAATCCAGTTGGAAAAGTTTCCAACTGGAATCATTTTTTCTTATAAATCAATTTCATCCCGAATTCATCGTTCCCGATTCCGCGCAGGTAATCGGATCGAAATATCAACTTATTCTTTTCGAATGGCCTATAATCCACATGATGCTGCCATCGGCCCCATTTCTGTGTAATCCGGCATACGTCTGGATGCTGCGCTTGTAATGATTGAGCCATGAGCAACCTGCCGTCCTCGTTCTGGAGCTTGTAGAGAGATTCGGTGTTTCCGCCCTTCATCGTCATAGTCGCTTGTTTGCCGCAGAGGAATGCCTGAAACAGAACTGTCGGCATTCCATCCTTAAGGACGCGAAGAGACAGATCAGTATCCTCGTTGTAGCGGCCCCGCCAGCGATGTTGAAGATCATTACGAATCAGAATGCAGCTATATATTCTCGTGTTCTGGTAGAACGCGGGAACGTTGCCCACCTTTTGATCTCCGCCCAAGAACGAATAATTCAATCCAGATAACCCAACGTTCTCGTATCGATCCGTGAAATCCTCTGCGGCGGCAAATATCGCTCCCGTGTCGCAACGTATCTTGCAATTATTATTGAGCCGATAGAACCAGCGAATGTTATCGTCCAGAATCCAATGCCGTGCATAGCCTTCGCTTATCGAATGCTCCCACACCCAATTGCGCGCAGGAATCGAACCTTGGCCGAGATTGGAGAATGGCAGGACAAGGATTTTATCGGGGTCAATGACGGATGAATACTGTTCTAATTCCTGGGGTTCAATGACGATCCGATACGGAACATGCATATGCTCCAAAGTCCTCGATGTGAGCCGCGTATCCCATCGGCCCTTGCTAATGACGTATATCGGATACTTATTCACTTTTTTTTTATCCTCCGATTCGTCTACATAGCGCTTGTCTTTGAGCACCTGTTTGTTCTCTTTGGGGAACCATGCGCTACGAGTATCGGGAGTGATTTTCTGTCCAAGCGCTTCCGATAAAGCGGATAGATCATTAAGTGTCCTCACGTGGATCGTGAGCGATTTCTCGCCCTTCAAATCCTGCTGGCTGAATTCCGGCATGCCTTGCCAATGTTCCTGCCAGGCATTATTTACGGACATCAAATCGAGTTGTTCTACTGTTTTCTTGACGCGCCTGGGCGGAGGCGGAGAAAGATCGATGGAATGTTTCGGCGGACGAGGCGGTGGTAATTCTTCGTTCATTTCTTGCTCCATACTTTTTGATTGAGTTGAGATTCGATCATTTGTTTAGTGGCTCCAGCCTTCAAATATTCGCGCAGGTCCTTCAATGGCGGAATGAATATGACAGAAGGAATTCCAAGCATTGCTTTGAGTCTCAATGCACCCTCCAGACCCGGCCTTGAACCATTCCGCTTGATCTCGTCGTGGTCCGATACAACAACAGCCTTTCGGATTCCACGAGAACGAATCAAATCTCTGATAATCTCGCCACCGCTATTGCAATTCGGCCTGCCCCAGGAATAAAAGCCCATCGTGATGGCAGCGGCGGTATCTGTTGGTCCCTCTGGCAATAGAACCATCTCCTGTTGTTCAATCGAATCGTCCGGCATGAATATTCCGCCCTTTGAACCTGGCACTGCCCATTTCATTCCTTCTCTATTCCGCAATCTTATTCCGCATATTCCATTCTGGTCGTGCATTGGAAAAGCCAATGCTCTGTCTTTCTGTGACCAGCACATTCCTAATGCTTTCAACGATTGGAAGGATACACCGAATTCAGCTGCTTGATAACGCAGAATACCGTAAGCAGTATTTCTTCGCCATGAATCAATCAACGATGAGGCATTAAGGAGCGGAGATTTTGAAAATATCTTTCTTGTCGGAATATTAGGCTTTTGTTTCTCCTCGTAAAAATGATACCAGCCATCCAAATTACCAGAACGGTCCTCGTGTGGTTTTTCAGATTCTATGCGCCGGCATATCACTGCATGATCGCCGAATGAGCACCAATCGGTACCGCCGCATATCATGCACGGGTTCGATTTAGTTGCGTGCGGCCAGATCATCGTTCAAAAGTCATGTAATATCCGCCCTGTTTCTTGCTCTCGTCGATGAGCCGGCGCAGATAGGGTGAAATTGTGAATGCTCCAGCAGATGCACCTCCGTTGGTATCTGTTGGAGCAGTGGACCAATAATGGAAACACCTGCAATGCCGGCATTCCCATTTCGCCAGCATCGGCAAATGGCCATTGGATTCATGGAATTTATCCATGTCCTTTTGTGTCTCGAATGCCGGCAATTGCGTCTTGGAACAAAGCATGGGCATTTTTACCACCTTGAGGCCATCTGTTTCCACCAGACATTGCAATTTTTCCACGACCCACGTCTTGACGATCCTGCCGTCCGGTATATTCCACTTGAGCCAATGTTCAATATGCTCCATGGATTCGAAATATACGTTCGGCTGGATCGTGGCTTTAGTCCTCCTGGGCGGCGGAGAATCTTTTTCCATTCTTGGCGGAGGTGAATCAGAAAGGGACATCATCTATTTCAGGTTGAGTGTTTCTTTGTGGACGTGGAGGCGGGGATTCAAGCTGCGTCGCATGTGCAGGATCGAATCCGGTCGGCAGTCCCCGCCAATGATTTTGTTTCAACGCATCCATGCAAGCCCTCGCCTGGTCAAATGACATGTTTATATCCAGATTGAATTTCTTCAACCATTTGACCTGGCCCATGGTGGCAAGCTTGTTTTCTTTCCTGCGATAAAATTCTTTCACCAATTGCATCCCCTTTGCATAATCCAATTTATCGGGATCGATGCCCATGGCATTTCGCAAGAGTCTCTTGCTGCCTTCGCCCAGCACTTTGCCCTGGTCCCATCCGCGTTGAACGGCAGGTCTCAATTGAAGCATATCGAACGGGTCCACAGATTCGGATTTGAATTTGACCGGTACGATGATCTTGGCTTTTCTAGCCTCGGCTTGCTTCTTGCGCTCTTCGATTTCCTTTTCCTTTTCCTCCAGCAATTCGGCTACCTTTTGGGGTCTGCCCGTGCGGAGCATCATCTGGACTGCTTCTTTGACTGCCTCTTCGGATACGTTCCCGCCCAGGATGTCGGCGGATGTGATTAACTTATGCGTTCCGCTATTCCCGACGAAATCCAGCAATAAGCAGGATGGCTTGCATGAGCGGGCTATCATGGCGCGTCGCAGGACGGCCTCAGGCGCTTCGTTTAGATGGTGGGCTATGGATTCATGGGGGCGAGTCGCGCGCCCTGCCATTTGTGCGTAGAGCGCGCGGGACTTCGTCGGCCTTGCCATGGATATGACCGCCACGCCGGAATCATCGAAACCTTCCGTGAACACACCGCAATTCCATAGGAATTGGATGTCGCCATTGGCAAATTGGCGGATTATCTGTTTCCTTTTCTCCTTGTCCGTTTTCGCCGAAACGCAGGATGCCATTCCGGGGCGGTGCCGATTGAATATCTCCGCGAGAATTTGCGCATGATTGACAGAGCTGGCAAAACCAATTCCCCTTTGATCTCCGCAGATGTCGATGGTGGCTCCAGCGATGCCGTGCAGATTCTTTTCGCTCTCCATGACCTCCGCGAGGTCTGTTCCATTAAGGTCGCCAGATTTTGTTCGTATCTTTGAAAAATCCAAGGACTCAATTGAGACCATTTGTTGCTGGATTGGAACAAGCCAGCCATCACGAATGGCATCAATGATTTCGTAATCGTGCGCGACAGTTTCATAAATCTGGCCCAATGCTTCTTCATCCTGACGGTCCGGCGTTGCTGTTACACCGAGTATTTTCAGCCTCTTATTCTGGCGCATATAATCCAGAATCCTCTTGTACATGTCCGTGACTGAATGATGGGCTTCGTCCACGATGACAGCGCCGAAATAATCCGGGTTCAATTTCCCAAGCCGGCCACCGCCATCCCCGCCCGAGCACAGCGTTTGAACTGTCGCCACCAAAACATCTGCCTCTGGGCGGAATAATTCCCTATCCATCGATGCCTTGTGCTCGCCCATCTCAACTTCGACTCTAAGACCAGTTACATGCTGGATTTTTTCCTTGGCCTGCCAAATCAATTCCTCACGATGGGCGATGACCAATGTCTTTTGCGGATAGAGACTGCGGATGATTGAAGCCAGCACGATAGTCTTGCCGCATCCCGTAGGCAGGACCAGAAGAGTACTCGTCGTTCCATCCTGCCATTCCCTCAATACGGCAGATTCGGATGCATGCTGGTAATCTCGCAGTCTCATCGTTCAAGCTTATATTTGGACATGAATTCCTCGCGTACTGTTTCACGAAGCTGGAATGTGATTTCAGCTATTCGCTTCGTCCTTTTGCGCCAGAATCTCATGTATTTCTTGTCCCATTTCTTTTGCTCTTCACGGGACATTTCGGAGAGCTTCATATTGCGATGGGCTTATGTTGATGATCGTGAGGCTTGCTGGCCTCATGTTTCTTTCTCAAGTCCTCCAGCAATAGAGTTAGCTTGAATGTGGTATCTGCCGCCATGTGCATGGCTCCATATTCCATCGCCTCTTGTATGAGTTCCAATGGACAGGAATTGGCACAGCCATGCCTGCGGACAAATTCTAATGCGTCGCCTCGAAAGTTCATGATTTTGTTTCTGCGCAAGTTATTGCAATCGCCAGGGCACTCCAGGAATGGCCAGAGATTCCATAGAGAGGGCCGGGATTCTTTTTTATTCCAACTTCACCAAGTTTATCAATCAAAGCTTTGCGGATATTTGCATCCTTGGCCTTCATCGATCCGCACAGATGCATTTTGACTTCCTTGCGATAAATCAATTCGATTCTGGTTGATTTACAGATTTCTTGAATTCGTCCAATGATTAAACATGTTTCAAATGTTTCCGCACCGACTGGCATGCCATAACATGCAATCATTTCAATTGCGACTACCCAAGAATTAACCCACGTTCCTTGACGCAGCCAAGAAAGCATTTCAGGATTACTGATTTCTGGATTTATATATACGGCAGAACCATCCCACATCACGATTCCTGATGTTTTAGGACCTGGATCGATTGCGATAATGTATTTCATTCGCGACCTGCGGCTTTCTTCATGTCCTCCGGCACACAGGAATCCCAAAAGAATTGAGATACCCAGCCATTACCCTTGCACGAATTGCAATGCATTGAGCCCTTGGCTTGCAACCTTTCGATTCCCCCGGTGAGCACGCCTTGGCATTCGATGCATACGGCATACGGTTTGGACAATTTCAAATCCGCATAGACTTGATCCAGCTTTGCGATCACGTCGTTCAGGTTCATCCCACGGAACATGGGTTCGTCCCTGTCCTGGGCGATTTTGAGACGAGCCCTGAGTTCCGATGTTTGGGACATCAGTCTCGTCGATTCTGCAATAGACGCATCCCAATGGGGGATGGTCTCTTCGGGCACTGGATGGTGAGTAGCGTCCATCGTTACCGGAACAGGAGGAACAGGCGGCCTGGGCGGAGGAGCAGAATTCTTATTCCCATATTTCTTGCCATCCTTGCCTTGTCGACGTGGAGGTGGCGGAGTGGGAGCGGATGGATTCTGTGCTGCTGTCGATGCCGGTCTGGGCGGCGGCAGAGCTGGAGCCTGGGACTTTCGGAAATTGCCCACCATGACATGGCTGACATTGCACATTTCTGCAATCGCTCGATCAGTATGGTCTGCGAATTTCTTCAACGCGATCTCGACAGCATTGCGTTTGTCGGCATTGGTCCTTCGATAGCCGTGCTCGTCGTTGCATCCCAGGGCGAACTTGAGTGCATCCAGGACGGTGCCCTGTCGGACATCTACCTCCCATTCCTTCATGCCCTGCGCTTCGAAAGCAAAAAACCTGTGGAATCCATCCGCCAGAACGATCTCCTTGTCTGGAGTGTTGAACGCTATCAGGGGCGGAAATTTTGCACCATTCTTGGCGGCTTCGGAATATTCCTCAACCACGCTGTCGTTGATCTTATCTCGGACGTCAGTGCCTGCATCAGTGACTATTTTGGCGAGTTTCAATTTTTGGATCATAAATGAGGTGGCGGTTTTTAAAGTTCCCCGCCAAACTTGTTTCTGTTTCTGGTCTACCGCTAATCGGATGATTATACGCCGAGCAAATCGGCAACTTTGCCCCATTCTTCCGGCGTCATGTTGCCATTGGCATTGGGCCGCACTTCATCCTGTTTATCGTAATAAACATTGGCGACGTCGTTCTGGCTCTTGTTGGCGTTGGATGCCAGATTCTTATAAGCCGTCCAGACCTCTTGCTGTGATGATGTACGAGGAATCCCCGCCGGAGATTTGCGGCTCGGAGGAGTCGGAGCAGCGCTCCGGCGTGCCGGCGGTTCTGGTTGAGTTTCTTTCTCTGGAGTCGCTTCTTTCTTCGGAGCCGGAGCCGGAGAACCGCCGCCGCCAACCTTGAATTTATTGCTGAACTTGGTGAGGACCTCGCGCCGTGTCTTTTCATCCAGACGTTCCGGCATATTCGCACCGCCACTTCGACCTGGAGCATTGAACCACTGAATCTTGAATCCAACCTGCTCGACAGGATTCGGATTGTCGTCCGTCGGATTCGGCGTATAAGCCTCATGGATTCCAACGATGTCGAATGGATGCTGTCCGACTTCGATCTCTTCAAGATCGAAAGGATTCTCAGATTGCCAGCCGAAAATATCACGCATCGATTGCTGATTTTTCGACATCGGAGTTCCATCGGCCTTGACGAGGACAACTGTGCCCTTGCCGGACCATGTTCCATCCTCCAGAACAGTAGGAATCTGGACACACAGTGAACCTGTAGATGCGACGGAAACGACCATCGCTGCACTTGTTTTCGCCGGGTGGGTGCCCGGATTGGGTAATGTTCTACTCATTTTATTTGTTTTCTTTCGTTGTTGATCTCCGGGCACCATGCCGCGAAGAAATTGGTGAGCGCGACAGGATTTGAACCTGTAAGAATGGTGCAATATTAGCCCTAGCTCTTTACGTTCCGCCACGCGCTCATTTAATTACAGAGCCATGAGCCAAGTGACGGTGCAGGAAATGACGTAATGCACTTCCTCCGCTGTTACTGAACGTTGCCCAGTCGATGGGTCCTCACACCATCGGGATTCAACCTTGACTTGGACTTCGCCGTCCACTTCGTCTGTTATGGTTTTGCCTTGACCGCCAGCAATGCCGGATTTAAGTGTCCAGCTAACTAATGTTCCTTTTTTCATTTTGTTCTTGTTTCCCGCTTGTTCTCGCGGAAATTATTTGATAATCTGATCCCAGGGTGATTTACCCAGAGTGATTGGAATATTCTCGTTGGTGGTTCTGGATTTGGCCAGAAAATAGGGCATCTCGGCCGTGTGCATCGTGCGATAGCCAGCGCCTTTCGCTTTGCCCTTGTCCACGCCGGCATCATCGACAGCAATATCATGCTTGAGGAACAGAACGTGGTCTGCCCATTCCTTCATCCTGTATCGGATCGATGCGTTAGGCGTATGCTGCATCTTGGGCTCCCATCGGATAAAATCTGTTCCGGCTGGATTCGGGACCTTGCTTGTTTCATCATGCGCTATTACAATCACATTCCTGCCGGCGCGCATATGCGCATCCAAATCTCCTATCAATGGCAAAAATGTATCATAGACATGCCTCCAGCCTTTGCCGAAGCCATAATCCTCAACGTTAAGGGCTTTCTTTCCATTGTCCTTGAGCGTCATATTGAGCGTATGACGAACACACCAAAGTTCGATTGGCGCCCATGTATCCAGAATCACATTCTGGATACCATCGTAACCCGATGCTTGCAGATTGGAGCGCAGAGAGGACCAATCATTCGCCGGAATCAGGAGCGGAATATCAATTCCCATTGCTTCGAGCTGGGGCTTAAGTTTGATTAATGATTCATCCGCATCTGCAAATGCCGAGCGACCAGGAAGCAGACAAGCTAAAGTCGATTTACCAACGCCGCCTGGACCATAAAGAATAATCCTTTGTCCATAATTATTCTTCGGCACGTTCTGGAACAGTACCTTTGTTTTTGCCTGTTGATTAGCCGGCGGCGGCGGAGTCGATGGAGCAGGACGAGATGGCGGTCGAGGTGGTATTGACATGATTATTGTTTTTCTTGTTGGAGTTCTGGATTGAATGATTGGACCTCAAAGCCCTCTGGAGGATGTTGCAAGTCGACTGTTTGATCTTGCAAACAGAACGATTTGAAAGGACAGAAATCGCATGTATTTTCGGATACGTTCCTGGGCCATGCGGATGGATCACGATACGATGGGTCTTGTTCCAAAGGGATTTCCAATCTACGAAAATGCATGATCGTCTGCTTCATCACATTCCGCATGATAATGAAATCCTCGACCAATTTCTCAATCACAGGGATTTCCCGACGGCAGAAATAGAATTCAGGCCGAGAAAGGACATCCTTATAAAGCCGGTCGCAGAATTCGTCCGGTGTCTCCATCCTGCGAGCGATAGTCCATCCTTTTTCCTTGTCCTCCGATTGCCTGGGCTCTCCGGCGAATTTACCCTTTTCGTTGAACACACGATTCCCCTGGGCATCTCTCACCACCTTTTTATCGTCTGCGTCCTTTTCTTCAACTTCTCTGGCGGATAGACCGGGCTTCCTAGTCACATCATAGTACGTCGTAGCTACGTCCCAGCCGAGCTTTCTCGCCTCAACGATGTATTGATATACCTGGACGTTGAATGCCGTTCGCATCCAATAGCCTGAATCTGGAGCCAAGGAATCAGCCGTGGTCTTGGATTCGATGATGCCGGATCGACCATCGGTCAATTGTCCAAGTCCATCGATCTTGCCTTCTGCTGTCCATCCATCCCCTAGGTCCGATGAAAATTGAACCTCTGGATGCAATTGGCCAAAATGCTCACGCTCTCCGTAGATGTCGTAATAGGCCGCGAGGAGGGCGGAAATTGAACCCATCGTGTAATTATCGAACATGCATCCTTCGGGAAACGCATCTGCCAATGCCTCGTTATAGGTTTTTCCGTTCCATCGGGCTTCCATCGCCCTAGCCCATGCAGAACCTATTCGCAATGCGATGGATGCTTCCTCTTTCCGGCGCAAGCCGATTTCGCATTGCCAGAAATGTTTTCTCCAGCACTGTAGTGCCGTGTTCATTCTGGATGCTGTGAGGACGTTGTTGAAATTGGCGGCGGGAGTCGCGTCAATTCGCGCTGAACCATTTTCATGGTCTCCCGCCATAATTTGTTCATTATCACGCGCCATTAAGCCAGACCGCTTCAAAAGCTCCTGCGCAAGCTGGTCTTTCTTTTTATCGATCTTCCGGCGTGAGATTTTCTTTTTGGATTTCATTGCTTGATCTTTCTGCCCATCCGCTTCGCAGGAATCTGCTTGACAATCTTGTCCCTGGAGTGGGCGGATAAATCGAAGAATCTGGCGTAAATGGCGGTTGCCACTCCATCCAAGGATTTGCCGTGCTGGATCGCCAATTCTCGCTCCATGTGAACAAATTGGATGGGAATGGTACGAAAAATGCCTGCTGATTCTTTTTTCATTTCGGAACGGGAAAAGCGTTTCTGTATGATCGAAACTATATCGACTTTCTATGAAGTCGTCAAAATAAATATGTAAAAATCTTTTCTGAAAAGAAAAATGCCGCCCCATTGGAGGAGCGGCATTTCGTGAATCGATCTCCAATCATTCAGCCGGGGGCTCGGATGCTGGAGGACGCGGAGGCGGAACGGATTCGGATGAAGCCGGCGCAGGAGGAACTTCTGCAGGTGCCGCAGATTTTTTCTTCGATCCCTTGGCCGCTTTCGCGGGCTTGGCCGGAGCCTTTTCTGCTTTCTTCGGAGCAGGCTTCGTATTCTCGGCGGCGTTTTTCTTCATCCGTACGGCCGTGTTATATCGGCTCTCCAGACCGGCGGCATCGTGTTCGAACGCCGGCCATTGCTCCAGCACGGTCTTGTAGATGTCGGTCTTGTTCGTTCCCTTCATCACTTCGGCACGGACGTATTCTGCCGCGCCTTTGATGCTCTTGTTGATTTTGGTTTTCGCGCCGGATGATTTCGCGGCGCCCTTTGCTGCTTTCTTGGTTTTGGCCATATTATTTTCTTCGTCGCCGGAGGTTGATGTTTTTTCCTCACCGCCGCCGGCAACGGCAGGTTGGAAATTTTCGCGCATCGTTATCGGGTTCGATGCATCGCATTGAGCGGAAATTGTGGAAACGGCACCGCCCTTGAATTCCTTGCATCTGGCTCCAGATGGTCCGACGCTCTGGACGACCCACGTCTTGCATTCATTCTGGATTATCTCGCCCGGGATACGCATCCGATTCCCGGCGAGCAGGGAGAGGGAATCGTGGATAGTCGACGCAGGATAGATTCGGCTGGGATCGACGCGGCGCGGGGGAGGATTTACGATATTATCAGGGGATTCCGTCGTCGCAGTTGGAAAAGTTTCCAACTGCGGAGGATTCTGGACGTTCCCATTTTCCCGTTTCTCCGATGATCCACCAACGAAAAACAAACTCTTTTTAGCCCGCGTTACAGCGACGTAATAGATATTATCCTCTTCGATCCCCTTGCCGCGTCGGAACGTCTCCGTGAGGAGCCATACACGATCCCATTCGAGACCCTTGGCCTTGTGGACGCTGGATAGGAGGACGCAGGGCTTGCTGGTCTCGTCCGTATCCTGAAACAGCGTGTTGATTCGGGATTCCACGTCCGGCATGCCCTCCGCGTCCTGTGCGAGAGCCTTCAACGTCTCGGCGATGTCCTGAGCCTGTTCAATTTTCTTTTCCGCATTCTTCATCCGCTCCAGACGTTCCATCTGCTTTACCAGCCATTCTTCGACGCGCGCGATGAAATCCGGCACGGTCCGAGCCCGAAGCGTGCGGATCATCGTCAGCAATTGCTTGCCGATGTCCCTGCCTTCGATCCGAGCCGGAACGTTCTTGCGGATAAGAGATAGAGCCAAGGGCATCAGTGGAGCGTTGAGACGTGAGAGGATCGCGTCGCCGATGCCGATTTTGATGGGCTCTTGTCCATTTATGATCGCAGATTGCGGCACATATATCACCTGTCCCTCTGGCGCTTCAGTAGCGGCCTTATAGTCGTTCACAATCTCCTGCGCAATCTTGACGACGCTTTTGGGGCAACGGTACGTGGTGGTCAATCCTAGCGATGAGGCACGCAGCGTCACCTGCATCATGCTCATCGCGTCCTGCACGGCTCCCCGAAATCCATAGATGGCCTGGCGGGAATCCCCCACCACGATGACGCGGCCCTTGGTCGCCTGGCGAGCCATCACCAATTGGGGCATGTTCATATCCTGAGCCTCGTCGATAGTCACCATCTGATATTTCGGCGTAACCCATCCCATCGCCACGGGAAGCCAAACCATATCATCAAAAGAAATCCGGCCTCGTGAATCCTGGGTCTTGGCCATATTCAAGGCGGCCAACGCTCCCATCACCAACTTCTCGTCAAGCTTGTAATCTCCAAGCAGGATGTCGCGTTGTTCTGCGGTCGCATATGCCTCTCCCTGGGTGGGATTCACATAAGTGTTTTTGAGGAATCCGACGAGCTTGGCCATCGCCGATACCAATTCCTTGTTATCCGCCAATCCGTGTCCAATAAGGCCGGATTTGCAGCGATCGATTTCCACCTCTCCGCGCATATCCACTTCTGCATTCTTCCAGACCTTTTTGATGTAGAATAGCCCAAGGGAATGAAGGGTTCGGACATCCACCTTTGCATCGGTGATTTTCTGCGCAGCCTCGCGCTGATTCTTCTTGTTGAAGACCGCGTATAGAATCATCGTCTCTGGAGCCACCTTAAATGCTTCCTTGATCGTGGTGGTCTTGCCAGTGCCGGCCCTGGCCTCCACGACCAGGTTGCCCTTACCGGCGCGGTAGAAATCGAATATGGCGGATTGTTCGGAGGACCAGTTCATAAATCAAATCAATTTTGACGCAAGCCTTTTCCATGCCCACATTTCACTACGAGAAACTTTTATAGCACGACCACGACTCCAATATGATGCGGCACAATATTGCGAATTGGGAGCAGCAGGTTTTTTAGAATCATAACGTTCAATGACCGAATGAAACAATTTAACATCTTGTGATTCATTCCCGTCACACCTTAATTCACGATGATGCGACCAAATTGATAGACATTTACCTGAAGGTGATATAAGCTTCCAATTGTCACTTTCATAACTCCAGAAATCACGAACAAGAATACAGTCATATTCTTGTTCTTTGATCGTTAATGCAGCAATAAGTGCATCTCCTGCTGAATGGTGTTTAATTATTTTCATATTCGCGTTCATCTTGTAATCACTTTACCCCATTTCTAGGAAGTCGTCAATGGTTATTTTTGTTTATTTTCGTCTCCAGATTTCCCGCGCCTTGGCCAGTATCAGAATGACCAGGGCGAGAATCACAATGTCCGTGCAGATGCTATTGTTGAGCAGGTGCCAATCAATCGGCAGGGGCGGATTGGTTTTCATCACCACCTGCCTTTCGGATACGTGACCGCTCGACCCTCAAGTCTCTGCACCAATCGATCCACCCTCATTCCGGCTTTCAACGTCCGTTTCCTAGTGAATGAGACTTTGACCTCGAGGTCCTTGTCCAGCACGATCTTTTCGAGCTGGCCGATGGGTCCTGGGGCATGCTCCGAATGGAGATTGCCAAGGTATCCTTCATCGTTGAAGAATTCGAGCAGGAAACCTAGGGGTTCTCGTGCTGGAGGATTTGGAGGATTGTTCATACTTATTTCTCCTTCAATGCGGCGGTGATTTTCTGCGGGGTGGGGCTATAAAACGTATTTCTCGGCCTCTAAGCGAGTGATAAAGAAATGAATACCGCTCGCGCATTCCTTTTGCCAATTATCCGAGAATGCCTCTTTGGGCTTAACGGTCTCCCCTTTCTTGTACACAATTGAAGAGTCAAAGGAACTGACGCCCTGTTTAGCTCCAATGACATCCAGCACAATCGCATATTCAGCACGGCATTTTCGCCCGAACGCCGAACTCCTTTTAGCTGCTGCGGGAATCGATAATTTGACAATGACATCCGATTTACATTTCTTCCATCCGACAATATCCCCTTCCGGCAGTATTCGGGTTTGAGCTATTTCGAATTCAGCGCCCTTGGCACCGCACAGATTGGCACCGCGCAAGTCGGCATCGCGCAGGTCGGCACTGCGCAGGTCGGCACCGCGCAGGTCGGCACTGCGCAGGTCGGCATCGCGCAGGTCGGCACTGCGCAGGTCGGCACCGCGCAAGTCGGCATCGCGCAGGTCGGCACTGCGCAGGTCGGCACCGCGCAGGTCGGCACCGCACAGGTCGGCACTGCTTTTTAGGCGAGCTAAGACTGCTTCTTTGAGACTTGAGAAATTACCCTCAAAAAGCAGTATTCCCCAGATGGTTTTGATTTTAATTTTAGCCATAGTAGTTTTGTGTTTTGGTTTTGTTGTTAATCTTTAATTGTGTAGTTGGTTGTTTTACTGGCACTCCTTTTGAATCGCTGTTGAAAGTTTCTGGCCATGGCGCACGTCGTCATAGACTCGAACCGTGGCATCATCCAGATAACAGATTCCGCGCTGCTCGACCCATACCGGCTTGTCTTTCTGGATACGATATGCGATATAACTGCCAGACCTCAAGGCTTCATTTTGGGAAGCGCAGCCTACAGATGCTAGGAGCAGGATCATCAGATATTTTTTCATAATTTTATTTTGATTAAATTGTTCCCGCCCCGGCATCGGACTTGGAATGGGTGATGCCAGGGCGGGCGCCGGGAATGATCAGGAACCCGGCAAAGATTTCATACCAGAACCCAGGGAGCCTTTGGCTCCAGTCATACGGATTGATTCACCCGCCTTCTGTCCATGGATGCGGCCACTGACTCCGGTGGATGATCCCTGAAAACCTCGTCCTCCGGCTTTCACTTGATTATGCTGTGCGAACCATTGCTTGACCTCCAATTCGCGACGTTCGATCCGCGCGATTGCCTTATCGACACGGACGAGGGCGAGGCCATTCTTATCCGCACGTTGTTCGGCGAATGCCGCCTTTCTGGATTCGTCCAATTTCTTCACGAGCGTATCGATACAGCCATTGCAGAACTGGCCCTTGTAGGCGGATGAATTGCCCTTGCAATGCTCGGCCTGCAATTCTTTGATCTGACGCTTGAAGAATGCATAGAGATAGCGAACCATCTGGACATCAGATGGCCGGCCAATAATGCGGATGGAGGATGACTTATCCATCATCCTGCGATACCTGGCGATGCAGGCAGAACGTTGTGCGACTACCGACGCCAGCCGGACGGACCAGGATTCCTCATAGTTGCCATATTTAGCATTGTCGAGCGGGTCCTCATAGCCGAAATCTTTGATTTCCTCCGCGTCCTGCTTGGCCGTGTTGAGATCGAAATCGGCATCATCCGTATCGATTCCGAATTTATCCATGATTGCCTGGGCCTTTGCCGCCGCGTTAGCTGCCTCTTCGGGAGTCGATCCCCGTGTTTGGTCGGCGAGATTGAGCAGGGCTCGGACTTTGCGTAATGCTTCTTCGTATTGCATAGGTCAGAGAGATTAAGATTAGGCAATCATATCCCAAGGCATATGTCCAGATGGAGTGATGCAAGCTACGCGTGTTTCAAATCGATCAGTAGAATCAAATATGGTTTTAGATTGCGTCATATATGTGACGATTTGATTCATATTGCCAATCATTAACGTGGAAAATATATGAACTACTTTTGTATTTCCCATCTGTTTGGTTTGAAGAAATTCTATCAATTCTTTATTCGCGTTCATTTGATCGTTTTTTGTTTTCGGCGAGGTTCATTCCCCGGCCGATATGAACACAATATCCGACTTCCTAGAAAGTATCAACAATAAACATGAAAATAATTTTGGTCGACTAAAAACCCCATGAATCCTTGGAAACATGGGGTTGGCCGATCCCGGTGACGTCGCTCTGCTTCGCGGGATCGATTGGGCCGGAGAAGCGACAGAAATCCGGCCCTGCCTATTCAGGGCGAAGAATGCGCTGTTACTGTCCTGTTCGTCCCAAAGGTCGCACTGGCATCTGCATCGCCGGTTGTAATCACGCTGCCATCATAACTGGCATCTGTCAGGCTGGCATTGGCATTCGTAGCAGAACCAGATACTCCTCCGCCGAATAATCCATTGGCACCTTGACGACCCTTGCCCACGACTGCGACGACGACCTTGGGCGCCACACTGTTCGAACTCACAGGATTGACGATGGTCGTGTGGTTCAATCGGCCGACGAAGCCAATGGCTCCAATCGAACCGTAACTGCCGATGGGCACTGCGACCTTGCTGTATGCTCCATCGCCGGAAATGCTATCAACGACTTGCGTTCCTGCACAGCCAGATAGCAGTGCTGTTGAGATTAAGGAAACAATGATTAATGTATTTTTGATTTTCATGCGTTCATTTTGTTTGTGCTCTGTTGAGCGTTCTCGGATGACCGGGGAGTCAATCTGATGGCGGTGTCACCTTAAGCCTCTGGACCAATCCCTGCTCAGCGTTCTGACTGGCCCCAGGAACGATCGCGATTGGCGGTGCTGGATTTCCCTTGAACAATCTATTCAAAGTCCCCTTGATGCCGTTGCCTTCAGTCCAGATGCATCGCCATATCGGCGGGAGGATTACGTGGGCTTCCCTCATGACCCACGCCGCGATGACGACACGGTTGTCGTAAATGAATTGAATTATTTGTTGTTCCATATTTCTTCGCTTTCGTATGTGGTTTCGAAATGCTCCGGCGTGACGCGCGCGGGATCGAACGCGGGATCGAATTGCGGCGCACCGGCATGCAACAGAAAGAGGCAACTCGAATGACTGCAATTCATGCTCGTCACCGTCGATTCATCCGCTTCACCCAACGCAACGCCGATGTCGTCCCGCCAGCCGTATGGCCTGCCCGTCACCGTATTCGCCCAATCCAGGGCGGATGGATTCAAAGCCGCTTTCGGCCTGCGAATCCAGACTGGATCGCCCTGTGCGGATAACTTGTAAATACCTACGCCATCTTTCGTCTCGGACGTGAACACGTTTCCTTGCGCGGTGTAAACGGCAACGTGGCCTGCTCGGCCATCCGTTTTCCAACGCACGAGGGCCATGCCTTTGAATCCGATGATGTCTCCGAATTGGAGTTGTGGCATGGGTTTCATTCCTTGTCCTTTCGTATCATTGCGAGCACGTGGATGAACGTGGCGATTCCGACTGCCACGGTGATGGCGACGCTGGCCGTGTGCAGCCAACCGTCGATTTGGTGGTGCAGGGATTCCTCCCCGCCCGCGGCAGTGGTGATCACTCCTGCTATTGTTTTGAAATGGTTCATTTTCATTTATTGGTTAGTTGGTGTGAAATTATTCGTGACGCAGAAAAACGAAACGCTATAGCCGTTTGTGACTTCCAGACATCCTCGTGAAGCCTCAAACGAATTGGTCATTGGTTCGGTGTACGACAACAGCACGATTCGATTGGTTCGAACAACTGTTTGCCATGTCTGAAGGTTGGTCGTGTTCTGGATACTTGCAAAACCGTCCAACGTGAAATACACAGTCCTCATTGGCACCGGCACGTTTGTGACGACGATGTCCCGGGCAACTAATTGAGCGGATTGTTTGACGATCTTGGCGGGCAACATTTGGGCGCTGACCAATGCACAGGAACAAAGGAGGATGACAAAGGCGTTGGCGCGGGTTTTCGTCATTTGGCTCCGTTGGCATTGAGGGTCGATACCTCGGTAGACAATAGCCGGCGGTTATAAATACGTAGGTCCTGCAAGTTCCCTTGGAATAACCTCGCGCCGGTAGTGTCGTTGCCAATGCCGGTCGTACTGGTGTTTAAGCCGGAGTTTTGCGCCGAAGCGCCGGTTGTCACGATATTCCCGTCAACGGTCAAAACGTAGTTGGTGCCGTCCATCGTTGCCGCGAGAAAATGCCAGACGTTCGAGGTATAATCCGAATTGTTGGATGTTGACCAATAAGTGCCGGTGCCATCGCGATAATAGGTAGTCCAGGTTCCGCTATTGTCCTCAATAAGTCCGATGCCATCGAGAGCGACGTTGATGATGTGCCGTTGCGAATGATAATCCGGTCCGCTGGCCAGAGTCGTTGGATAAACCCAAGCTGTAATCGACCAGTTCGTAATACCGCTACCTATCCCATAACTACCGGTATAATTAAAATATTGGCTGGAACCGTTTAGGACAGCGCATTGAAAACCATTCGCTCCGGTCGTATACGTCGGCGAGCCGATTGCCGTGAGGTTGTAACCGTTACCACTACTGTCCGTACCGTCGCCGTTGAACTTGTACCAGGCAACCAAGCCAGTGGTGATGTCGGTCGCAGGTTTCGCGGCTATTGAGTTGAGCCATGGCTGATCAAAAAATGTGAACGATTGCGGCTGTCCCGGAAAAGCCAAGGACAGGATGAAAAGGGTTGTCAGGAAAATCCTCATTTGATCGGGGAGCTGATGGCATTGGTAAAGCCAGCGACAGCAAATAGGGAGATCATGCTCACGTTCGTGCAATTCCAAGTGCCTTGGGCCGTCCAAGATGGATTCGGGCTGTCAGTGATCAATGATCCGAGGCGGTTTGTTAAATAGATAACTGTCGCATTTGCGGCCGTTGGCACAAAACCAGAAGGGAGCGCCCAGGTAAAATTCGCGTTCGAATTACATTCTTGATACGGAACTGCAAAATTGATCACGCCGTTAGCCGGTATCCAGTTAGTTGGATAATTGATCGCCGATCCGGGGATATTGGTCAGGCCCGCACCATTGCCAATATGGGATCCCACAAGTTGGTTGCCCGCATTGGTGAGCAAATTGACACACGGTGCCGTGTTTGTTCCGGTCAAAAATATTTCATCCGGCGTGGATGATGCGGTCGAATAAATTTTGACCGGCTGGCTAAACGTCGTTCCAATGGTCAAAGGATTACCACCCCGACCGAGCATATTGAGCATGCTGAACGAGCCGAAAGTCGGCACTCCGCCAGTAAAATCAGGCCCGTTTTGGAATATCATATATTGTCCACTAGGTTGATAAACCATGGCATTCTGATTCCCAAACGTGATAGTTCCTCCAACCGGATTCCCATAATAGACATTCGTGCCGTTCGAAAATCCGTAGGGCTTTGTGCCGGCTGACGTGACGAAAGTCACCGGGGTTGTGTCATGAAAATTCGTGTGGACATAGAATGTGGCCCCGTTCGGACAAGCGATTTCAGGAAACAATTGTCCGCCAAATGGCACCATGCCTTCAGCGGTCCAAATATCCATGATCAAACCGCCCTGGCAGACGATATTATCCCGCATCGGATTCAAATGGCTACCGTTCGTGGCGTACAAACCAACCTGGGCAATATAATTTGATGATCCAAAGTTATTTGTACCGATGCCAGCAAAGAATCCGCTTCCGTGAATATCTACAGTGGCGTTCCAAATCTCAATGGGGCACATGTTCGAATTTGCCGAGAACAATCCTTCGCACTCATTGCCCACGATATGATATTGCGCGCCGTTTATCAAAGGTGAAGAAACAAACTCCTGCTTGATGCTACCCACATTGTTTAATTCAAACTTTAGATCAATGCATAAACCGTCAAGCTGTACGGCTGTTGCATTCTCCCGTATCCCTTTGATCATCGTCGGGATGGATGGCATGAAATCGGCGTTGTTCAAATCGTTCAAAGCAATGATCGATTCGTCACCGCCTTCACCGCCAGCGCCCGAGCTCACGCTACTGGCTACATAAACGCCGTTTGACCAGTAATAGCCGCCATTGTGCTCGATGTCCGATTGAGGCGTATCAACGATTTCAACCGACCTGGCCATGTTCGTAATCAAACAATAACGCACCGTAACATCGTTCGCATAACTTTGATTCTGCGTGCCTGTCTGAATGCCAATTACTGACGGGTCCGGTGGATTGGTTCCCTGCCTCCCGATATTCAAAAATTGAAAAACAAAACCGGATTTTGATACCGATGGTTGATCGCTGCTGTGAATTAATACGGAGCCAACGAAGTTACTTGGCACAATGAATCCGCCATTTTGAAGCGTTCCATGCGGACGTGTAATGGCAAAACCGCTCGTTACATAATACGTCCTGCCCAACAGGTCCATCACCGGCGGCCCGCCCGCGTTATAGGCGGTGAACATATTTGACACCGCCGCCGTGTCATTGAAAGTCGCATCACCAACTCCGGAGAATTGAGGCACTGAATAAAACGGCCAATTTGTCATGGTCGCCGGTCCAATAATGGATGCGTTTAAATTGGACACACCCGGTCCATTGGCATTTAGCTGTCCTGAAATATAAGCCTGATTTTGAATCCCCGGCGTTCCGATTCGAATGGCGCCGCTCTCTCCGGTCGCACCAGCGCTGCCAATATATATATCATTCGCCTCCTGCCCGCTAAGGGCACTTCCAGCATTCGCCCCTATCGCGATGTTGTTTGTGCTATTGATGTTGTTTCCCAAGGAATCATAACCAATGGCTATGTTTTGATATCCTTTAAGCCATTGCGATCCAGCAAAACCACCGAGTATTGTATTTTGGTCGCCGTTGGTCATGGCACTTCCAGCACCGCCTCCGAAAGCAACATTCCACGAACCGCTGAAAAGCGGCCCGACCAACGCTGAGTTACCAAAAGAAAAATTTTCACTACTAGAGCCATTAGGAGCCAGGACGGTAAATCTGCCAACCGAGAAATTATTATTGTTGTCGAAAGCCCCTATTTGAATCCCGTTTGCCGACAATACATTTGACTGCGCACCCGTTAAATAAGCCTGACTGGCAATCACCGGTGGAAACATTTGGCCCGGATTAATTTTACCCGATACGTTATTACTGGTGATTGCATTCAATGCGGCGAGAGTGCCCGCATCGGAAATGTGGCTTAAGGTTGTACTTCCAGAAATTGTGACCGCCGTGCTCGCTGTCGTGGCTGTGGCAGCTGAATTGGCGATTGTCGCCGTGGCAGCGTTGCCGGAAATGTTATTATTCAGAATAATTCCTGGGGTAACCTGAATATCGTTCGTTCCAATCGTACCGTTGTTTGTTATCTGCGTTATCGTTATGGTCCCATTCGTAGAGCTCAACGAAGGAACATTTGTAGCCTGACCGCCTCCGCCTCCAGAACTGTTTACGGTTACGCTACCATCGGCATTAGTGACGAACGAAACATTGTTGCCCGGATAAATATTCACAACACCGACGGAGCCTATCACGGTATTTGCGAACGTATATAGAGCCCCGTTGATTGTTCCGCTCAATCCAGATGCAAACGTATTCGTCCATGTCGACGTCGTTCGATAATACAGGTCTTGAATCTTGACCTGATAGCTTTGCCCCATCAGGACATTGCTGAACACGACAGGATTCGTGGATAGAGCCAGCGTCTTAGCCAATGCCGGCACAAGCCAGATTCCCGCCACACCACCATTGTTCAATGGGGTCAATGTGATGGTGGAAGCGGATGATGAATTTGTAACGTTATATAGAACGTTCGCGAAGTTCTGGGCTCTCGCACAGAATACCGATAACAATAGGAATAGTGTGATTATTTTTTTCATGTCAAAGTCCCTGCCAATTTGCGGATGGAAAGAAACGAACATTATCCGAATCCACTTTCATGTCTCCTGTGGTGCCGGAGGATTCACCGATTGATAAATGGAAGTCCGGAGATGTGGTTAGATCGACGCCGCTTATAACACCGGAACTGGCCTTAACGGTCGATGCGGTCCCCGTGATGATCGCTTGGCATCGATAAGCCATAATCGCAGATGTCAATGTCGTATTATCCTGAACGGTCAATTCAACGGTCAAAGACACGCCGCCACTTCCACTATTGGCGATTGAGCCAGTATCCAGAATCGTACTGCCGCCAAAATTCACCTGGACCTGCTTCGTATTCAAACTCGAAGAATATGTCACGCCGACTGCACGAACCAATGAATCGCCATTGTTCGTCATCGTGTTGCCCGGAATCGAAACATAATTCACCGGCGTCAGGCTGGAGCCACTGTTGACGGACACATTTACGAAATTAGTCACGGATCCGCCCAGGACCACAGGACAAGTTGAAAAGTTGGCAATGACATGTTTCTGGAGCTGGAGAGTTCCGCTTACTCCTTGTATCACCAATGCCGGAGAAGCAAAACCTGTCCTGAGAACAGTGTCGCCATTTTGAGTTTGATTGTTATAGGACGAAGATGTCCCCTGGTCATCCTGCTCATATCTTTCATTTCCGCCATTATCATATAGGAACAAATTCCTGCTTGAATCCTGAAACAAGAAATGATTTCCATTATCGTAGTTCAATTCGAACGTGCTGCCGGAATCCATCACCCCAGTGGGATCGAAAGCTTTCAATCTCGTTGTACCATTCGTGTTCGCCAAGAGGATATTGCCCGATCCGGCTTCGATGTAGGACAAGCCTTGAAGCGTCCCTAAGGCGCAAATATTGCTCAACAAATCGCAAGCCGGCTGGAAATAAGTCATCGGAAAATATGCCGCAGATGAATCTGGAATTCCATTTGTAAAATTGAACAATGCATTCGACGAATTCAGCCAATTGGCCAATGTATAATTGGTATCATACTGTCCAATAAGATATGTAAGATTGCTATTCGACATCCAGTTCGTGTAACTGAAATTCCAAAGGAAATTGGATGTGGAAAGCAGTACTCCGATGTTCAAGAAATTGGCAAATGCCGGAGCGGATGGATTCAATATGCTCGTCATCTTGTTATCGTTTAGGAAAATCATCAAAGCGTTCTCCTCGTTCGTCTGTTCGACAACTCCACTGTTCGATGGCGGATAACGGAATACGCCAGCGTTCGTTCCTCCAATCGTGTTCGTGGTAAATACCAACGTAGCCCAATTGGAATAAATGGACATCGTCAATGGTGCGCCGGCATGTGCCGATTGGAATTGCACGATGTTCGTTCCATGTGCAGAGAGATTCACACCGGCCACAGGTACTGCCGCGTAGGCATAAAATAGATTGGTCCACGATTGCATTATATTCGTGGCAATCTGTATTTGATTCTGTGCCGATGTGACATTATTCGTCCATATTCTGGTAGTTCCATTCACCGTTATCAAATCGCCATTCGTAGTGCCTGCGAGATTGGTGATAGTCACAGTTCCAGTAATTACCTGTTGTGCCTGCGAACAAGCCAGAAGAAAAAATGCGCAGATTAGAATTAGAAATACTTTCATATCAATTGACGGGATTTGCCTGAAACACTGCCGTGCCATCTGGATTATCGGCCGCGCAGATGAATAGTTTCTTTCCATTCGGCGTGACGAGAAAGAATCCCTGCCCAGGATTATTGGGGTTGCCATCCAGATGGACGAACATGGCATTGGCCACTTCCGCGCTCAGGGGCGTCAATCCGGCAGGAACGACCAGGTTCGTCGCAGGAATCCCGACGCTAATAACGATCTGTTGAGAGAAAACGGTCACTGGCAGGCCGTTCTGGACGTAGCCTATCTGGAGCCAGCACGTGGCTGACGTATTCATCCCGAGCAAGGTTTGAAGCGCCAGCGTATTCAGGGACAGCGTGGAAAAGAAATACGAGAAAGTAGGGTCCGTGTTCCAGCTTATCTGTTGCGTATAAATCGTTCCGCCAATTTTCCCATCCGTAAGGAACATGAACAACTGCAAGCCCGCGGTATTGATGATCGTATATGGATTCGATCCGGCGAGCGTCGTGTTCGTCTTGTTTAAGAGCTGGACCTTTAAAGAAATGGTATCCCCGAAATAGAAAGGCAGGGATTGCGGATCGATCGTGATTGGCGCATAATAGCCCGCCAGCAGGGCATCGTTTGTTGTGTCTATGGTTAAATTTAGGCTGGCCATATAAGGTCAATTTTTTGATTGAAGTCAATCAGGGATAAGGCGGAAACAGGGGAGAATATGAACTCAACAAACTGTATGTCATCGGATCGAATGGCAATATATTTCCGCTCCCATCTTTGGGTAGCAATGCCGTAACCTGTCCGAAATCCAAACCCAGCCAGATGCAAAGCACATTGGCGGCAGGACAAATAAATATGTGCTCGGGATCATTGGCCTGCAAATAATCCATCGATAAGATGTCTGCATCAGTCAGAATATTGATGTTTCTGGATTGACCAACAAGCGGGGCAGATAGGACTCCGCCATCAGTCCTTCCAATCGGCCTTGAAACAATATTGTGCAACGTTGCAGTGCCTGTGATTCCAGCCTTGCAGAACGAAATGCTAGCGCCCAGCCTGGCCTTACCTATGCATTTTGCAGTGGTTACAAACGGATTGTCTGGAAATCTTTCAATCGTGCATACCTGAGTCGGCCAGATGGCAAATCCCTTTATGATGGCCGTGTTGCCTGGCGCAAGCCAAGACGGCATGATTGGATATTGGTATGTTGACCCCAGGGTCCATTGCGTGATGGGTATCACAGCAGGACTCCAATTGATTACCTGTGCTCCAGATTGATTGAACCAATAATTGGCTATCAACGTGCCCGGATTGCTCGGATCGCCGAAATCACGAATGTCGCCCACGTTCATCTGGAGCGGATTATTCATCTTAACTCCTGCGTCGAAATTCAATGCCGGATTTGTCTCATCGTCCTGAAATATGGGCTCCACATTTGGAACGCGAAACATGTCAGGAAATAACAAGCCTGGACCATTGGGCGAAGGATACACGTCTGCTCCACCATAACCTATTTCTCCGCCCGCCAAGCCCATCGTATTTATAGATGCAAAGCATCCAGAAAGCAGAACCTTGGAAACAAGAAGCGCACGCAGATTTGTTTCTTTCAATCCGCGCAGATTGGATTCCTTGAATGATCGCCAGGCTTCAACGCTCATGATGCAGGAGGAGTAAAATCATCCGCGCCGGCGCACCAGAACCTGGCCGGAGATATTTCGTAAAGGCTTATTGTCGATCCGGTGCCTTGAACGATTGGAACAGGTCCAGTCCCTGGGCTTGGAACAGATAGCACTGGAGATGACGTGACGACAACTGCCACCAAATCGCCCACCTTATATCGGGGATGGCAGACTTGAACCTCGCTCCCGATTAGCGCGGCAGATGCAGTCCTATTATTGTCATCTGTGTAAGTGTATTCAATCGTGTATGTGTCATCTATTTCGGAATCCGGCATCTGTCCTGTGATGCTCTTAGCAACAGGAACAGGAGCGCCCACAATATTACCGCTCCCATTCAAAGCCGCCGCCATGAAATAATCATCGGACACGAGCGATGTGATTTGATAGAAATAAACTTTAGTGCCAGAACCATTCGGAGAATTGAGCCCATTCAATTCGATATACATGCCATCTGCTCGTTCAGATATAAGCATGCCTGGTCCTGCTTTTGGTACCAATTTTTTGATGGCTATGAGCAACCTTTGATGGTATCTCACCTCTTCAAGGTTACCAGATGGCGGTGTCGGCCAATCAATCATAATGGTGTTCCGTAAATATCTATCGGCCACAAGCCGAAATCGAATGCCTGAACCAATTGGAATTTGGTGCGGATAATTTGATTAGCCTGGGGCGCGTTCACAAACCAGCCATAATTCAGGACAGGTTTTCCTGATGCCGGTGCCGGATTTATCGGATTCGGCAACTGGAACATCAGATTATCAGGTATGTCATACAGATTATACATCGTATCTGTCGATATGATCCTGCCCACATTGACATAGCCCGGAATGAATCTGTATTGCTGATTCACAGATAGCGTGTGCTTGAGCTGGGGCTGAAACACGTTATAGGATGTAACTCCGCATGCGATTAGATTGGCCATTGTCCGAGCCGGAGAACCAATGTTCAATGCCAAAATCTTGTTCGATTGATTCCCATCCAATACTGTTTCGGGATAATGAATCTGTCCAGTCTGCGAAGTGACCGTCATGCCGTCAGTTGGCTGCAATATGTAATCGGATTTATTTTCTAAGAACAGCCCCAGGATATAGAATTCAGCCTGCGTGCATGCATTCGCCAATTGATTGTTCGCATCCAGCACGGATTTCTGGACCATGTTATTAGTTATCTCCCAAAGGGAAACACCGGGTTCAGTGGCCGGATCATTTAAAATGTTATATGGATAATGGAGCGTTACACGATACTTGCCAAATGTCTGGTCAACATCATAAAGGATTCCATTTACCTCCGCCATCTGGGCATAAGCCAATGCCTCGTAATAATTCGTCGTCTCGAAAGGAACATCCGTGAATGTTCCCGCTTCATTGCGTCCAGCTCTGCCGGGCTGCTGGTAGCCCAGGCTTGAACCAGTGAGCTGATTTGTATTTCTGACTATATTCGGCATATCAATTCGCTGGCCACAGGCCTTTTTGGAATTCGCCCTGAACAGAACTCATCGCGAATGCTCTTCGGACATTTGATTGCGCATAAATCATTTTGAGATATGCCGCAGCCTGTTCAGTGTTAGATGCCGTTTGAGCGGAATGCTTAACGAGAAGATTCTGGACCGTGTTCAAAGCAGGTCTGGAGGATGCCAAGAAATTGCCAACCTTGACGAGATCGTCCGATGGGACACGGGATTTGTAATTAGCATTCAAACCAACGACGCTCTCAAAATTGGGCTTCGGTGGTCCTTCGATCTTGCCATTCTTGAAATCCTCGACCCATTTCCTGATTCCAGAAATAACATCCTTGGAGCCCTTCGCTGCATCGACAACTGCACCTGATGCCTCGCCCTGGACTGAATTCAGGAATGCAGAGAATTGCTTGGCGAAATCCTTGTCGCCATATTGCCCACTGAATCCAGAAAACAAGCCTGAATCTTTGAAATGAGAAACAGCCGCTTCTGCCGCTGCATTGTTTATCATCCCCTGGCTAACTTTATCATTCGGCCCCAAGCCGGCATTGCGTCGAATCAGGGACATTGTTAGCGGATCATTGGGAATGGATTTCCTCTGTTCATTGAACACGGCCAATGCCTTGCTGGCCAAATCCGCCTTGTTATTCTTCAATAAGCCCCATTGCTGCAAGCTAAAGACCAATCCTTCGAAAGCCTGACTCAAGTAATTCCCGCTAGAAATCAAATTCAGGAATGATTCGACAACCTGAACAATCACAGGCGCCAATGCATTCATAAGGATCATTTTAACGGACGATAATTGGGTATCCAATTGATACAATTGAACCGCAACCTTTGAGGACATTATCATGCCCATTTTTTCCATCTGGACTCGCAGGGAATCCAAATCGCGGGACAGCAATGGAACAATGGGTCCAAAACTCCGGCCAAATACATCCTTCAACGCGGCGGTGATTTCCTGCGGGTTCGTCGTGCGTAATTTCTCGCCGATCTTTTTAAATATGTCCTCGGTCGATGAATTGAACATGTCTGCCCTTGTCATCCCGAGCAGGTTCGTCATGCGCATGACCATGATCGAATCCTTGCCGCTACCCAAAGCCTTTGCCCTGAATTCTGCGACCTTCTCATAGGCATGGGCTAGGGTCTCTGCCTCTATGCCGGCATCGGACGCCGCCTTGCGCAGAACCTGGAGATATTCAATCGTGATTCCCATCCGCTTAGATTCGTTCACCAGTTCCTTTGCCGTTTCCATCGTGGCAGACAGGGCCCTCTCAATTGCGAACGCGCCTATGGCCGCTACAGCGAATTGCTTGACCGTTGACGCGAGGGACGAGCCCACGCCTTTCATGCCCTTTTCGAATCCGGCAGAATTCAGCGTTATGAACGATTCGAGATTAAGACCCATGGTTTAACTCCTTCAACATCTTCGCCAAAGCCTCGCCATTCGCTTTAGCCTCCGTCTGGATGGATTGATACGTTTCGGGATCATACAGTCTTACCATCCCTTCGCCCTCCGCATACTTGAAAAAATGCATGAGAGCCTCTGCAAGCGGATGTTCATCTATCTTATGATCGTCCCAATTAACCTTTGAGCGCAGTGTTACTTCGATGGAGGTCGCCCAATGAGCCATCGTCGTAGTCTTCATGTCATCGTACGAAAGGATGACCCACGGCGGTTCTGAGCAGCGATTCAGCCATTCCCTGAATTGATGAACCACTTGGAGGACATTGAATCCCTTTGTGGATTTGATTATCTTGTTCGCTTGTTTTCCGAATCGACGTGCCTCTTTCTGGAACTGCCTTGGATGATCGAGCAGGAATTCGAATTCAGCAACAGGCAATCCACAAACTAAAAGCGCAAAGAATAATTCACCAGTAACATCCTCCAAGGATATTTCCCTGTCCTGGTCGGCTACGAACGAGCAATCGAACCTCTTTAGAATCTGGTAGCGTCCCAAACTCAAAGGCAAGAGCCGCAAACCCAGAATGGTCTGCGGCTCTGGGATTGCCGCTTCGAATTCGGCGGCAAAGCTCATGATATTTTATGCGCTCTGTGCGGCAGTGATACCGGGGCGTTTCTCCAGCGAGATTGTAATCTCAGCGGATTTTGTGATGTCACCGGCGATTTTGATGCCAGTCTGGCATTCCCAATTGGTGGCAACCAAATCAGGATGGGAAGCGCAAGCAGTAATCGAAATGATCGTGCCGGGCTTGAAAGCGGAAAGTGTAGTGGCGGTGACAGCCGCAGCGATTCCAGTGGATGAAATCACAAAACGAAGGCTGGCCTTGTTATGCAAATCATACCAATTGCGCGAAACAATATCGCCCTGGAGAACGCGGACATCCTCCTTGTCAGCGCCGCCCTCATAATCTGCGGATTGTAAAAGGAATCCTGTGAGGGCCGTCTGCGTAAGGCCATGATCTGTTGATGTCGCGGTAAATCCGAAATTGACCGCGATGCCGTTTGCTACAAGTGTCTGTGACATGGCTGTTTATTTGGAGGTTGGAATGGGTGTTTCAGCAGGCTTTGGCGGAGCGATTTCCTGCCCGGCGATTTGAATTTCGT
>Ga0206910_1029_pt1 | contig 31973 bp, 27 predicted proteins | sample Alteio_BWOrgHeat_77_FD_152949 | JGI IMG/M metagenome (GOLD analysis project Ga0206910, IMG submission 152949) | Enriched cells from forest soil in Barre Woods Harvard Forest LTER site, Petersham, Massachusetts, United States -... | ecosystem: Environmental > Terrestrial > Soil > Temperate forest >... | reverse complement strand
CAACGCTTCTGCTTCTTTTGGTCTATGCGCTGTTCTTACGTAAAGCTGCAACAGGCAAGGCTTTCATCCTAAAAAAATAGCTTGGGATGTTTGGAAGTGTTATAAAGCTGAGTATATTTGTTGTATCCTCAAAAAAATTATTTCACAACAAACCAAAAAATTTATGAACAAAGCTGAACTTATTGACAAGATCGCGAAAGACGCCGAGCTTACAAAAACACAAGCTAACGAGGCCCTTGATTCGTTCACAAATGCGGTAATTGCATCTTTGAAAAAAGGCGACCGTGTTACCCTGGTAGGTTTCGGTACTTTTTCGGTATCTGACCGCGCTGCCCGCAATGGACGCAACCCACAAACTGGCGCAGTGATAAAGATAAAGGCCCGCAAAGTGCCTAAATTCAAGGCTGGTAAAGAGTTTGCCACCAAAATAGGCAGCGGTAAGAAATAATTCTTCTGTGAAAAAGAATGGAAGCAAGAAGCGGAAAGTTTCTTGCTTTTTTTTATCTTCGCAGCTTAAACCATTTTTATGGGCAGAGGTGATAAAAAGACCAAAAAAAGGTAAACAGACAATCGGGAGCTTTGGTAAAAAACGTCCTGCACGAGTGGCTAAGAAAGCTACCAAACCAGCATAAGTTTCTTTTAGATAGACCGTTCGACAAATGAACGGTCTTTTTTTAATTCCTTGCTACTTAATCATTGAAATATAACAATGCCCCTTTTTCATACAAAGAATATTGCGGACAAAAAATTCCTTGTAACCGGTGGCGCCGGTTTTATCGGTTCGCACCTGGTGGAATACTTACTAACAAATGGCGCGGGTCATGTGCGGGTATTGGATAACCTTGCCACGGGTTCTGAAAAAAATGTGCAATTGTTCTCCGGCTACAGCCAATATGAATTTGTTGAAGGGGATATACGTGATGCTGAGATGTGCAAAAGGGCTTGTGATGGTATAGACTTCGTGACGCACCAGGCGGCTCTGGGCTCTGTGCCAAGATCGGTAAAAGATCCGATAACGAGCGACGAGGTGAATGTAAGCGGTTTTGTAAACATGATAACTGCAGCCAAGGATGCCGGTGTAAAAACATTTGTGTACGCCTCGTCATCCGCAGTATATGGCGATGAACCCAATTTGCCAAAACGGGAGGGAAAAACGGGCAACCCACTATCTCCCTACGCCGTAACGAAAAAGACCAACGAACTGTATGCTGAGGTGTTCGGTAAATTGTATGGTATGAAAATAGCGGGCTTGAGGTATTTTAATGTCTTTGGCCCAAGACAAGATCCTGACGGGCCTTATGCGGCGGTAATACCTTTGTTCGTAAGCGGCATCCTGAAACAAAGCCCTGTATATATAAACGGCGACGGGGAACAAACCCGTGATTTCACTTATGTTGAGAATGCTGTGCAAGCCAATATACGGGCCATGCTGAGCGATAATGATAGGGCCTATGGCCTAGCCTACAATGTGGCCGTGGGTGAAAAATTCTCCGTCAATTTTTTGTTTGATTCTATTTGTACTTTACTGGGGATGCAACACTCTGCCATTCATCGCGATCCCCGCGAAGGTGATATACGGGATTCGCTGGCTGATATTTCAAGGGCCAAAGAATTGCTGGGATATGAGCCTACCGAGCGCTTTATGGATGGACTGAAAATAACAGTCGATTTTTTTAAGCAGCTATATAAATAAGGCCGAGCAGCGATATAGTGATGAAGGGTGCCACCGCAACCAAAGCAGGGCAATAGGTGAAAGCCGGGACACCAATGATATCTTCGATATAAAAAATCGCCCAAAGGCAATTTAAAGCTTGTGGAGAATACCGGAGTCGAACCGGTTACCTCTTTCCCGAATGCTTTCGGGACATGCAATCACTCTAGCCAAATGAGCTAATAAGCCACTCTATATATTTCCTGCTTTTCTTCTTTTTGATCTCAGTTTCCCTTTTCATTGCCTCGGTTCTGCTATCAAAATGTTGGGTGTATTTTAATTCCCAATCATTTGCTTTTGCAGTATATGTAGAAAGGCCGGAATTATGTTGCAGCAAACGCTCTTCAACGTCTTCTGAATAACCTATATAGTAGCGGTCAAGTTTCGCTGAATAAATGATATAAACGATGTAAGACATGGTGAAACAAAAGATCGCCCGAAGGCGATCTAAAGCTTGTGGAGAATACCGGAGTCGAACCGGTTACCTCTTTCCCGAATGCTTTCGGGACATGCAAGCGCTCTAGCCAAATGAGCTAATAAGCCACTCTATATATTTCCTGCTTTTCTTCTTTTTGATCTCAGTTTCCCTTTTCATTGCCTCGGTTCTACTACCAAAATTTTGGGTGTATTTTAATTCCCAATCATTTGCTTTTGCTGTATATGTAGAAAGGCCGGAATTATGTTGCAGCAAACGCTCTTCAACGTCTTCTGAATAACCTATATAGTAGCGGTCAAGTTTCGCTGAATAAATGATATAAACGATGTAAGACATGGTGAAACAAAAGATCGCCCGAAGGCGATCTAAAGCTTGTGGAGAATACCGGAGTCGAACCGGTTACCTCTTTCCCGAATGCTTTCGGGACATGCAAGCGCTCTAGCCAAATGAGCTAATAAGCCACTCTATATATTTCCTGCTTTTCTTCTTTTTGATCTCAGTTTCCCTTTTCATTGCCTCGGTTCTACTACCAAAATTTTGGGTGTATTTTAATTCCCAATCATTTGCTTTTGCTGTATAGGTGGAAAGACCGGAATTATGTTGCAGCAAACGCTCTTCAACGTTTTCTGAATAACCTACATAGTAGCGGTCAAGTTTCGCTGAATAAATGATGTAAACAATATAGGACATGGCGACACAAAAAATCGCCCGAAGGCGATCTAAAGCTTGTGGAGAATACCGGAGTCGAACCGGTTACCTCTTTCCCGAATGCTTTCGGGACATGCAAGCGCTCTAGCCAAATGAGCTAATAAGCCACTCTATATATTTCCTGCTTTTCTTCTTTTTGATCTCAGTTTCCCTTTTCATTGCCTCGGTTCTACTACCAAAATTTTGGGTGTATTTTAATTCCCAATCATTTGCTTTTGCTGTATAGGTGGAAAGACCGGAATTATGTTGCAGCAAACGCTCTTCAACGTTTTCTGAATAACCTACATAGTAGCGGTCAAGTTTCGCTGAATAAATGATGTAAACAATATAGGACATGGCGACACAAAAAATCGCCCGAAGGCGATCTAAAGCTTGTGGAGAATACCGGAGTCGAACCGGTTACCTCTTGCATGCCATGCAAGCGCTCTAGCCAAATGAGCTAATTCCCCTTGTTGTTTTCGAACCAATTCATCTGACCATTACCTCTTTCCCGAATGCTTTCGGGACTGCAAGCGCTCTAGCCAAATGAGCTAATTCCCCTTGTTGTTTTCGAACCAATTCATCTGACCATTACCTCTTTCCCGAATGCTTTCGGGACTGCAAGCGCTCTAGCCAAATGAGCTAATTCCCCTTGTTGTTTTCGAACCAATTCATCTGACCATTACCTCTTTCCCGAATGCTTTCGGGACTGCAAGCGCTCTAGCCAAATGAGCTAATTCCCCTTGTTGTTTTCGAACCAATTCATCTGACCATTACCTCTTTCCCGAATGCTTTCGGGACTGCAAGCGCTCTAGCCAAATGAGCTAATTCCCTTGGTTGGGCTGCAAATATAATTGCAATTGCCTTATTTCTCCAAATTTGTTAACTTTATAAAAGAAACGAATGTTATGTGGAAGCAGATACTGACCTATTTATATATACGCAAACGGGACCCGAATGATCCGCGCAATATAAATATTAAGATGATGCATGGGATGAACCGTATCTCTTTATTTGTTTTTCTTCTCGGGATCATTGTGATGATCTTCCGCTTATTTTTCCGCCATTAGTGCAATTATCTCTTTTGCGGCCAGTTCTGAGGCATGTTTGTCGCCCAAGGTGTGCCAAAGATCATTGTAGTCATTTTTTAGTTCCTGTTTATAGGTTTCGTTGTGGAGCAATTTATTGAGGGAGGCATTCAGGTTCTTTTCATTCAGTTCGTCTTGTATCAGTTCTGTCACCACCTGTTTATCCATTATCAGGTTGACAAGGGATATGTGCTTTACTTTTACAAGTTTGCGTGCCAGCCAGTAAGACATCGGGTTGCCCTTATAACAAACCACTTGTGGCACACCAAATAAAGCCGTCTCCAGCGTGGCTGTGCCACTGGTGACCAAAGCTGCTTTGGCTTGCTTTAAAAGCTCATAGGTCCTGTTCTTTACCATCAGTACCTTTTTGTCACCTATTATTTCGGTGTACAGGCTATCGGGTTGCGCCTGCGCTTGTGCTATTACAAAGTCGTACTCCGGAAAGTATTGTATCATTTGCAGCATCACCGGCAGTTTTGCTTTTATCTCTTGCTTGCGGCTGCCCGGCAGCAAGGCGATGATTGGCTTTGAGGATATTGGGCTAGCAGCAGTGTTATTCTTTTCCTGGCTCACTACTTCGATAAGGGGATGCCCTACATATGTGACATCGAAATTCCATTTGCGGTAAAAATCTACTTCAAAAGGGAGTATCACCAGCATCTTATCTACGTCGCGTATTATTTTATGTACACGGTTCTCTTTCCATGCCCATACCTGCGGGGAAATGTAGTACACAACTTTTATGCCTTCTTTTTTAGCCCATTCGGCAATACGCATATTAAAGCCCGGATAGTCTATTAGCACCAGCACATCGGGTCGATAAGCTGTAATATCTTCTTTGCAGAATTGGATATTCTTAAAAATGGTGCGTAGATGAATGATAACCTCTACAAAACCCATAAAGGCAAGATCGCGGTAGTGCTTCACCAAGGTCGCGCCTGCAGCCTGCATACGGTCACCGCCCCAGCAACGGATATTCGCATCTGTGTCTTGTTTGTGTAATGCCTTTATGAGATTGCTGCCATGCAGGTCGCCACTAGCCTCTCCCGCTATGATGTAATAGCGCATTTACCACACGTACTTTAATAATACAATGACAACAAAGTACAGGATAGTGGCAGACAGTATGCCCCGGGCTGTATTGTCGAGGCGCTTGTTGGTATAATAAATGAAAGGAAAAATGTTGATAAGGAGGCCGAGGCTCATGGCTTTGCTGGCATCTGTATGATCGTATTTGAATATCTGCAGATACTCGCTAAAATTCATTTGGGTACGGAATAATATAAAATATACGATCATATCGCCAAGCAGGGGCAAGAGTAACCCTATAATAAAGCCTAATATTGGTTTATTAACTTTCATATTTATAAATATGACGCAATATATAGTGGAAAATGCATTTTGCGTATAAAATTTGTAAAGAATTACCTTTGTTGCCGTAAAAAGATCTTCATTACATGAATTTTCCACTAAAAAGTATCCCGCAACGTACACAAAAACCAAGACAATATGGCCTTACAATGGTGATGGATAAAGGGATGGGACTGGAAGGGACAAGAGATTTCCTATCGGTAGCCGCACCTTATGCAGACATCGTGAAGCTGGGTTTTGGTACCAGTTTTGTGACCAGTCACCTGAGGGAAAAAATAGAGATATACCGCGAGTATGGCATACCTGTTTATTTTGGAGGCACACTCTTTGAAGCTTTCCTGATACGTAACCAATTTGATGATTACCTGAGTGTTATTAAAGACTACCAACTGGATTATGTTGAGGTGTCTGACGGCTCTATAACGATCCCCCATATCGAAAAGTGCGGGTATATCGAGAAGCTAGCGAAACACGTAACTGTTTTTTCGGAAGTAGGCTCAAAAGATGCTACACATATCATACCTCCGTATAAATGGATAGAGCAAATGAAGGCAGAACTTGAAGCCGGGTCGACGTATGTGATAGCAGAAGCAAGAGAGGCGGGGAACGTAGGCATCTATCGCGGATCGGGAGAAGTACGTGAGGGATTGGTGCAAGAGATACTGACACAGATACCTGCGGAAAAAATAATCTGGGAAGCACCACAGAAAGCACAACAGGTCTACTTCCTGGAATTGTTGGGAGCCAATGTGAACCTGGGTAACCTAGCCCCTGCTGAAGTTATACCGTTGGAATCTATGCGGGTGGGTTTGCGTGGCGATACGTTTTACTTGTTCCTAGATGAGATGACAAAGGGAAAAGAGAAAGTGAACCATATGCCACAATAAGTATTTGTCATAAAATATTATTTTGCCTGCAACATTCGGGATAATAGGATATCCATTAAGTCACTCTTTCTCGGCGGTGTATTTCGCAAAGAAGTTTGCCGCCGAGCATATTGACGCCACTTATACCCCATTCCCCTTAGAACATATTGGGGACTTTCCTGCGTTGCTACAAAACCATAATACCCTCAGGGGCCTAAGCGTAACGATACCTTACAAAACTGCCGTTATCCCCTACCTCGATTCGCTGGACGTTACTGCGGAAGCCGTAGGCGCTGTAAATAGCATAGCTATAAAGAATGGCTTTAAAAAGGGTTACAATACTGATGTGACCGGCTTTGAAGAAAGCCTTAGGCCCTTATTGTCTGCACAACACAATGCGGCACTAGTGTTGGGCACCGGCGGGGCATCGCTTGCAGTGGCCTATGTTCTAGAGAAACTGAATATCCCCTTCCTGAAAATATCGCGAACAAAAAAAGACAAGTGCATCACTTACGGAGAACTGGATACAGCTATTGTATCATCTCATACCCTTATTATTAACACTACACCCGCAGGCATGTATCCGAAGGTGGATGAGTGCCCTGAGTTGCCTTATGCATCAATTGGCAAAGAACATTTGCTTTATGACCTTATTTACAACCCCGATGAAACGAAATTCTTACAACTTGGGAAACAAAATGGGGCCGCGATAAAGAACGGGCTGGAAATGCTGTACCTCCAAGCTGAAGCATCGTGGCGAATATGGAATAGTTGACAAAGATCTACTGCACCGTGTAATAAACGCAGGTGGTAAGAAAGTCGCGCAGGTAGGGAAGCCAGGTGATGAGTTTTAACTGCTTCCGGGGCTGTAACCCAAATTTGTAGCGGTAGATGGGGTTGATGAGATAATGCTGCTTCTGCACTACCTTAAGGCCACTTTTGTGAATGATGCGTTCAAAGCGCTCTATTGTTATTTGCGTATCTACAATTTCCATCAGCATCTCGATAGTACCTGCATTCTCCCCTCCCAATTTCAACAAGCCTTTATAGATGGGACGTGGCAGTATGTGATAATAAGGCATTTTGCTGGTGAGCTTGTGCAAGCAAAGTTGCTGGTGACCGCCGAAAGGCATGTACCAAGGGGGGAAGCCAAAGAATATCTGCCCACCCTGTTTCAAAAAATTCTTCAGGTAAGGGATGAATTTTTCCTGGTTGGGGATGTGCTCAATGGTGTCTTTTAAAATGATGATATCGAAATGGTTCTTGAAGCGGGCTAAAAAATCATCGTCATAAACATTTTTCAGTAAGAATTCCATTTTGCCTGCAGCTATCTCATCGCCCAGGAACTCATGGGCCAGAACGATACGTGGAGGGTCAAGATCCACACCGACACAATGGCAACCCCGCTCAGCAAATGGAGTTAAAACACCACCTTCACCGCATCCAATTTCCAATACCTCTGTACCGGGTCCTATGGTCTTTGTTCTTTCAATGAAGGGTAGTACGAAGGATCTGGAATTCTCAACCTGTTGATCGTAACGTAACCTATGGTCTGTGTGCTGCTTTAATGCCAATGTTTCTGCCGTTTAGAAAGGGTCAAATTTACTTTTTTAATTCTTTTTGTTCATTATGGAGTATGGCCAGTTGCTTTTTGATACTTTCATGATGTATCAATTCGTATAATTTCAATATAAATTCTTTGTCAAGGTTGTGACTTAAGGCGCGTGCACTACGTGTCTCCACTATCTCGCGCCACCTGTCGGGTTGGTATGCCGTAATGTTGCTTGATCTTTTCACTTCGCCCATCCGTTCGCTCAGTTGCATACGCCTTGCTACAAGGTCTATTATCTCTGCATCAAGGGTATCCATTAGCTGACGCAGGTATTCCATTTCCACTCCTTTGCCCATCTCGTCGGTGTATTCCCTGCGCACTACGAGGTGGGAAAGAATAAACAGTAATGTTTCGGGTGCCACCTGCTGGGCAGCATCACTCCAGGCCTCCGCAGGGCGTGGATGTGTCTCTATCATGAGTCCTTCAAAATCCATATCCATAGCCTTTTGGGCTATCTCGGCTATCCTGTCACGCTTGCCTGTTATGTGGCTGGGGTCGCAAAATATGGGTAGTCCCGGCTTCCTGCGCTTCAGTTCTATAGGTATAGGCCAGTTAGGTTCGTTGCGGTACACAGAATTGGTATTATAGCCTGAAAAGCCCCGATGTATAGCAGCTATGTCCTTTATCCCCGCACGTTCAATGCGCTCTATAGCCCCTTCCCAAAGATCCACATCGGGATTAACGGGGTTCTTTATCATTACCGGAACATCTACGCCTTTCAGCGCATCTGCAAGGCGCTGCACCTGGAAAGGGTTTACCGTGGTCCTGGCACCCAGCCACAATACATCTACACCATATTTCAGCGCCTGCTCTATATGTGCGGGTTCTGCAACTTCTACCGTAACTGGTAATTGATATAATTCTTTTGCTTCTTTCAGCCATGCCAGACCCTCAATACCCATCCCTTCGAAAGAGCCAGGTTTGGTGCGGGGCTTCCATATCCCTGCCCTAAATAGCTGCACCGGCATGTCCTTCAGGGCGCCGGCTGTCTCCAATACCTGCTCCCTAGTCTCTGCACTGCATGGCCCAGCTATAACAAAAGGCCGTATATCTGTATTGAAAAATGACATAGGTTGCAAAGTTAATGGCTCGCTGCGGCAATTGCTCCATGTGGCCATAAATTGATCTGATACTGCTTTACTCAAAAGACCGATCGCACAATCATGCAATAAATAGCGAATGTATCCCATTGTGTACTATCCAGCCTTTGAGCTATTATTTCTACCTTTGCGGCGATGAAGAAATTGCCTACTGCCGCAGAACTGAAAAAGGGCGGCGTACTATTGGTTGATAAGCCTTATAAATGGACCTCCTTCGACGCTGTTAATAAATTAAAGATATTGCTTAGGGCCAAGATAGGCCACTGTGGTACACTCGACCCTCTTGCGACGGGGCTGCTGATATGCTGTACCGGCACTTTCACAAAAGAGATCTCCAAATATCAATCTTTACCTAAAGAATATACAGGCATTTTTCATTTGGGGGCTATCACTGCCACCTACGACCTGGAGTCTGAGCCACATGAGCCCAAACCTTATGACCATATAACAGACGAACAAATACACCAGGCGACAAAACAGTTCACGGGAGATATAATGCAAACGCCGCCTATACACTCGGCAATAAAAAAAGACGGGGAGCGTGCTTACGACCTGGCACGGGCCGGCAAAGAGGTGGTGCTGGATGCACGGCCTGTGACGATAGGAGAATTTGAAATAACTGCTATAAAACTGCCTGAGGTGCATTTCCGGGTGCTGTGCAGCACGGGTACTTATATACGCTCGCTGGCCAACGACTTCGGGCAGGCTTTGGGTTGCGGGGCTTACCTGCAGGAACTGCGCAGAACGAAGATCGGCAATTTTAGCGCCGAGGATGCGTTGACGCCTGAACAATGGAAAATGCAGTGGAAAAAACCATTTGAACCTCATGTGAACCGAGATGCGAGTGATGGGTCTACGCTTTAATAGGTATGGCAAAGGTATGATGAAATAGTATCAGCCAATGATACGCAAATGAAAGGGTTCCAGAGTTTGCCTCTGGAACCCTTTCATTCGTTAGTGGGAGCACACGGACTCGAACCGTGGACCTTCTCAATGTCAATGAGATACTCTAAACCAACTGAGCTATACCCCCTAATAAAAAAGCATTTTAGGGTACAGTATAGCAACAAGATCAAAAACATTGAAATACTGCCACCTGTCCTGCCACCTTTTTCAGTCTAAAATAAGAAAGTCGCTCTGGGAGCGACTTTCTTTGAATTGGGTGTGGGAGCACACGGGTTCGAACCGCGGACCCTCTGCTTGTAAGGCAGATGCTCTGAACCAGCTGAGCTATGCTCCCTACTTGTTTTTGGGACTGCAAAGATAACTTACCGTTTTATTCTGCCAAATCATTTTTCAAAAAAAAACTTTTACAATGTGTCTGCATTTTTCGGCTTTAGGAACAAGCTTTAGTATTTTCGCGCACAAAACAGAACATACATGGGTGCGCAATGGCAGGAAACTATTGAAGCTGCGTTTCAGGACAGGGAATTGCTAAAGGATAAAAACTACCAGGACAGCGTAAGGGCAGTGATAGAGGAGGTGGATAAAGGCCGTCTGCGGGTGGCACAACCGGGCCAAAACGGATGGGAAGTGCAGGAATGGGTGAAAAAGGCCATACTGCTTTATTTTGGTATACAGCCTATGCAGACCTGGGAAGTTGCGCCATTCGAGTTCTATGATAAAATGCTGCTTAAAAAGGATTATGCGGCCCTGGGTGTACGCGCGGTGCCTCACGCGGTGGCACGCTATGGCGCTTTTTTGGCGAGAAATGTGGTATTAATGCCATCATATGTGAATATTGGCGCTTATGTGGATGAGGGTACGATGGTGGACACCTGGGCAACGGTAGGGAGTTGCGCGCAGATAGGTAAGGGTGTGCACCTGAGTGGTGGCGTGGGTATAGGCGGCGTACTCGAACCTCTACAGGCCAGCCCCGTGATAGTAGAGGACGGATGCTTTATTGGCTCAAGGTGCATAGTAGTTGAGGGTGTGATAGTGGAAAAGGAGGCTGTGCTTGGCGCCAATGTGGTGCTGACACAAAGCACCAAGATAATAGATGTAAGCGGGCCTGAACCAAAGGAGTACCGGGGTCGAGTTCCTGCGCGCAGTGTGGTGATACCAGGCAGTTATACCAAAAAATTCCCAGCGGGTGAATATGGTGTGGGCTGCGCCCTTATAATAGGACAACGCAAGCCGTCCACCGACCTGAAAACAAGCCTAAATGATGCCCTGAGGGATTTTAATGTTTCGGTTTAGTAATAATGACGTATAATTTTGCATGGTGCACCTAATACTTCATACCATTTTTCTTAATTCGGCCCCCAATGTGGGAAGTGCAGGCATTTTGCAGGACAATTTTTTCGAAAGGGAATTTTGGGGCGAACCCTTTTCGCATTATTTCTGGTGCTTCGGTATCATAATCGGTACACTTTTACTGAAACGTCCGCTTGCTAATTTACTGAGCCGCCTGGGTAGCGGCATAACGGAACGCTTCAGCAACGTGAAGCTGCAACTTGCCGTGCGTGTAGGCATACGCAAACCCATGGAGCGCCTGCTACAGGTGATACTTTACTACATAGCGATAGGACAGCTAGAGGTAACGCTGAACAAGATAACTTTCCATCATTTCCCCGGCAGGAAACTGACAACGAGCATAAGCCTGAACGATGTATTGGATCATGTGTGCCTGCTGCTGTTCATCGTCTTCCTCGCACAACTCATATCGGGGATATTAGACTTTGCTTACCATATACGATTGGATAAAGCAAGTAAGGAAAAGAATAGTTCGCAATTGCAATTATTCCCCCTGATGAAGGACCTTATGAAGCTGGTGCTCTGGACATTGGCCAGTTTCTGGATAATGGGCAGTGTTTTCCATGTCAATATCCCGGCGCTCATCGCGGGGCTGGGAATAGGTGGTATAGCCATAGCACTTGCCGGTAAGGAAACTGTTGAAAACCTTTTTGCGGCCTTTACTATCCTTACGGACAAACCATTCAGCACGGGTGACATCATAAAGCTTGGGGAGATAGAAGGCACGGTGGAACGTATAGGTTTCCGCAGCACCCGATTGCGACATGCTGATGGTTCTGCCTATATCATACCAAATCAAAAACTGGTGGGCGAGGCACTCATAAACCTTAGCTGGCGCAATACAAGGGGCATAAAGATAGTGATACACATCAAATACGGGGTGCCTCATGAAGCGCTGGACAAGATGGCAGACGAGATAAAACAAATGCTGAAAAACACAGAGCCTGTGATAAATCCTGTAGATGTGATATTGGAAAGCTATGGCGAAAAAACGTTCCAGTTACTGGTGTCTTATCACATCCCCAACCCGCTTGCCGAAGGACAAACCGTGAACGAGGTGAAACACCGCATCAGTATGAATGCTTATGGCATCGTGACAAAATATGTTGGTGACAATAACGCGTCTATCCCATCGTAAGTATGATGAACAGGCCCCGAACGATGAACGGAGTGCCACAACGAAAGCTGCATAGTAGGGAAAAAGCTAAGTGCCCATTTCTTCTTTTTTGTCCTGAGCAAGGGGTATAGAAAACTTATTGCTTTACAAATTTATCTGCCTTTATCAAAAGACCATTTTCATCATATAGCTCAATAAGATACATGCCTGATGCCAAGCTGCGAATATCTATAGGGTCCTTATCGTGCGCAGCCAATGGGTAGTGCGCAAAGATGAGCTTACCTTCTATAGACGAAATAGTTGCTATTGTTTTTACGGGTGCGTCGATATACAATACTGCATTAGCCGGATTGGGATAGATCTTTACTTCTGCTGCCCATGTGTGCACATCTGTAACACCGACAACTATACCTGCACTTGAAGCTGTATCGGGGTTAGCGCATGGGGCATTGCTTTGAATGACAACTGTAATAACGTCGCCGGTATCGACAAATATAAACATAGGGTTGACGTTGGGGCCGGATACATTCACACCATTTTTAAGCCATTGAATTATCGGGGCTGTGCCACCGTTGGTTATATTGGCGGTAAACTGATCGATGATACCGGGAACTACAGGGCTGGGGTTTGTGGTAATATAAACCGATGGTGTAACAACCGGGTTGATGACGACATTGACATAGGCCGTGTCGGAAATGCAACCGTTCAAACCGGCTACAAGCTCATACAGCCCGGAATCTGCGGTCACTACATTATTAATGGTTGAAGTTTGTGAAGTACTAGTGAAACTATTTGGCCCCAGCAATTGATATGTGACACCAGAAGTACTGTCATTTGCTGTGAGGTCTAATGTTGCCCCGGCACATAATGGGCTGTTGGTATTAATGACGGGCAATGCAGGTTTGGGTTTTATCGTGACATAAACCGAACTTGTAGTAATGCAATTGTTCAGGACCGCATTTACGACATACAAACCCGAATCGGCCCAATCCACGGGTGCAATAGATGGGTTTTGATCGGCCACACTGAAACCATTAGGACCATACCAAAAATAGGCAAGCCCCACTGTTACATCGGTGGCGGTGAGGTGCAAAGAATCGCCCCAGCACTCAGGGGAATTGCTGCCTGCTGTCGGCAGACCGGGCATGGGGTTTATCGTCACGTCAACGAGGGCGCTTACATGACAACCGTTCCTGGTAACGATCACATCATAACTGCCCGAATCGGAATAAACTGTATTCGCAATACTGGGGTTTTGCAGGGAAGAGGTAAAGGAATTAGGGCCACTCCAGCTATATGTGACCCCAGCACTTGTGTCGGAAACGGTGAGAAGCAATGAATCGCCCAAACATACCGGGCTATTGCTACCAATTGTAGGGGCAGCCGGTAAAGGAATGACAGTAATATGGATGGTATCGGTCTTGCTGCAAGCACCGAGCATTGCTGTGACATAAAACGATCCTGAATCTACAAAAGTAGCGTGCGTGAACGACAAGTTCTGTACCGCAGCCGTAAAGCTATTAGGGCCTGCCCAGCTAAAGCTTGCTCCTGTACTGGTGTCTGTAGCATAGATGTAAAGGCTATCGCTGAAACAAACAGGAGCATTAGTTGTAACGGAAAGAGCAGCCAAATTGGAAATGCGGATATTGATACCATTATCAGCAGAAGTATCGGCAGGGTTGCTGCCAATAACACGGATGCGGTAGCCGGTGCCAGTAGGTGTTGAGGATGGTATAGTGCAACTTATGGTGCCAGATGTTGTAGCAGAAACACTTCCTATGTTGGTCGGTGTTGTGAAATTGCCGGAAGCATCTGATAATTGTACGGTAAAGGTATTCCCGGAATTGTATGTGATGGTCGTAGAATCAAAGACCGTCAATGCATTGCCTGCGCAGAGGTTGGTATCGATGAAAGGCTGGTGGAAATAAACAAACGGAGCCGTAGAAAATTTAGCAAGGAAACAGTCATCAGTAGACGACGCCGAATGGCTGGCCTGGTAAGCCCCCGGAGTAGCTATCCCTGCCGTGCTGGTTGTAACGCCAGCAATAAAAATACCACCACTGTTATCCCGCGCCATGCTTCCCCCTAAGTCACTTGCGCTACCTCCATAATAACTAAAATAGTTTAAGGATCCGGCCAGGCTAAATGCGGCGAGAAAAGCATCTTCTGCCCCGCCACATACGCTTTGATAAGCGCCTGGGGTCGCAAACCCGGTGCTACTGATAGTTCCTGTAAGATAGATCTTCCCGGAAAGGTCGCACGTCATTGACCGGCAATATTCCTGCCCTGTTCCGCCCAAATAGGTAGCCCATACACGTGAACCTGAACTATTGAACTTAGCCAGAAGTACATCTTGAGTGCCACCTCCGAAAGAGGTTTGATACGCCCCTGGTGTGGCGATGCCGCTAGTACTAACTGTAGTACCTGCAATATAAATATTCCCTGTTCCGTCGCAAGTTGCTGTATAACATTCGTCTATATTGCTTCCGCCATAATAAGTGCCCCAGGACAAAGAACCGGAGCTGGTAAAGTCAGCAAGAAAAGCATCGTCCTGCCCTCCGCCAAAAGTGGTTTGAAATGCACCGGAAGTAGCTATTCCGCTGGTACTAGCCGTCCAACCAGTCACATAGATATTGCCTCCATTATATGTAAGGCCCTCTCCATAATCATCAGCCGCTCCCCCATAATACGTACCCCATATCCTGCTGCCGTTATCGCTAAATTTTTCCAGGAAACAATCATGGACACTTGTGAGTGTAGTTTGGTATGCCCCGGATGTAGCGATACCGCTTGTACTACTTGTGTAACCTGTAAAGTATAGGTTACCCGCCATATCGCAAGTGATCGCATTACAAATATTATCCCCGTTAACACCAAAATAAGTACCCCATACTATGCTTCCTGCGGTGCTGAACTTAGCAACGAAACCTTCATAAGCACTACCTGGGTAGGAACTCAGAAAAGAACCTGCCGTAGCAATACCACTTGTGCTTGTAGACATTCCGGTGATATAAATATTCCCTGTATTATCAGATGCTATTCCGTAAGATTCCTCATTTTGATTACCCCCATAGTAAGTAGCCCAGAGTAAAGCACCCGCGCCACTGAATTTTGCAATGAACGCATCTGTACCTGTTCCGCCTCCATATGTGGCCTGGTAACTTCCCACTGTAGCAATATTGCTTGTACTGCTGGTCGTGCCGGTAATATATGCATTGCCGGAGTTGTCAGTTGCAGTAGCCCAAACCACATCGGTTCCTGTGCCGCCATAATAGGTGCCCCAGACAAGGGTAGGGTCAATAGTTAATGTGCCGGAATAATTGCCAGTATTATAACTTAATTTATCGCCATCCAACTTGAAACTGCTATTTACCCTATTCCCGTTAGCATCATAGGAGAGGGGAGTCTTTTCAGTTATGATACCCATTGGTGTGTTTGCAGACATGCTGCCATCTTTATTAATAGCCAATGAGTTCGCACCCCCATACTTCAATTGAATATCGGCAACCTTTCCACCTTCCTTTACAATAAATTCATACTTCAATTGTCCATTACTTACTGAAAGAACCCAGTCTATATTTGGGTACACATTTTTATAGGTGACCTTAGAGAATGAATGTGCCACTAAAGTTTTACCTCCAGACCAGTCGGTGAAATAGTTCTCACAATATGTGCCTTGCTGTTCTGCTATTACATGTGCATTCTCATCTGCGCCAAGAAGCTCTACATCCATGCGGTACATGGAAATCTCTCCCTGCTTCTCCAAAGGAGAGCCGACAGATGGCTTTTGTGATGAGCCCATTCCCAATCTGTTTGAGGGGCCGGAGGATATCTGTTTATTCCATTGATAATGTATCTGGCCATTGCCAATAAATATGTTCAGGTTGTTACCTGTCGCTATTTTGAACTGAATATCATTTCTCGTATTGCTGGCTTGGTCCTTTACCTGTCCTTTGTTCTCTATAAAACAAAGATCTTGTTTGGTCTGCAGTTGTTCCGCTGCCTTTACTGGCGCTTTTGCAAATAATAAAAATGGGCATAGCAGAAATAACAGGGCACTGATTAAAAAGCGATCCATCAAGGTAGTTTTATGATCTATAAAAATAATACAATTTAAGGTGAGAGGCAAATTGAAGAGCGAGACCTATTTTATATGATCTATAGTTGTTTATGACACGAGGATAGCAACAATAATGAATATTACTTCATAACAAGTACCTTTGCACTCGTTTAATAATATTTTTATATCATAATGCCTGAGATCAGACCATTCCTAAGGCTTAGTGGCCTGGAGCCGCTTATAGTAAGACCCGAGACGAATTTTGTGAATGTGGGTGAGCGTACCAATGTTACGGGCTCTAAAAAGTTCGCACGACTGATACGTGAGAACAAATATGAGGAGGCGCTATCAGTAGCCCGCCAACAAGTGGAAAGCGGCGCACAAATACTGGATGTGAACATGGATGATGCGCTGCTTGATGGGGTACAGGCCATGACGACATTCATAAACTTATTGCAAGCCGAACCAGATATTGCCAAGATCCCTATCATGCTGGACTCTTCCAAGTTCGCGATAATAGAAGCGGGATTGAAATGCATACAGGGCAAGTGTATCGTTAACTCTATCTCTATGAAAGAGGGAGAGGAAAAATTCATAGAGCAGGCTTTTATATGCAGAAGTTTTGGAGCTGCCGTGGTAGTAATGGCCTTTGATGAAAAAGGACAGGCAGATACTTTGGAACGTCGTGTGACCATTTGTGAAAAAGCATATAAAATACTGACCGAAGAAGTAGGCTTTGCACCGCAGGATATTATTTTCGATCCCAACATCTTCGCAATTGCTACAGGCATAGAAGAACATAATAATTATGCCGTTGAATTTATAGAGGCAACGCGCATCATAAAACAAAAGATGCCGCTTGTAAAAGTGAGTGGCGGCGTGAGCAACGTTTCTTTTTCCTTCCGGGGTAATGACACCGTGCGCGATGCCATGCATTGTGTATTCCTGTATCACGCCATTAAGGCAGGTATGGACATGGGCATAGTGAACGCGGGAGCAATGCAGGTATATGATGAGATAGAACCGCAACTGCGGGAGATGTGTGAAGATGTGATACTGAACCGCAGAGAAGATGCTACGGAGCGATTGGTGAACTTTGCCGAAACAGTAAAGGCAAAAGGCAAGGAAGAAAAGAAAGATGATGTATGGCGCAGCCATAGCGTGGAGGAAAGATTGAAACACGCATTGGTAAATGGTATAACAGACCATATAGACCAGGACACAGAAGAAGCAAGACAAAAATATCCTAAGCCGCTAGATGTGATAGAAGGTCCGTTGATGGATGGTATGAATGTAGTGGGCGACCTCTTCGGCAGCGGACGTATGTTCCTGCCGCAGGTGGTAAAGAGTGCACGGGTGATGAAGAAAAGCGTAGCTGTGCTACTCCCCTATATAGAAGCTGAAAAAGAGGTGCGCAGGCTGGCGCACGAAAAAGCGGGTACGATAAATGATGAGACAGCGGGAGCAGCAAAAATACTGATGGCTACTGTAAAGGGGGATGTGCATGATATAGGTAAGAATATAGTTGGTGTGGTATTGGGTTGCAACGGCTATGAGGTGATAGACCTTGGTGTGATGGTTGCTGCTGACAAGATACTAGACACGGCGCAAAAAGAAAGTGTGGATGTGATAGGCCTGAGTGGACTGATCACCCCATCGCTGGATGAGATGGTGCATGTGGCTAAAGAAATGAAACGCAGGGGAATGAAACAACCATTGCTGATAGGCGGCGCCACAACATCGCGTATGCATACTGCCGTGAAGATAGCTCCGGAATTTCATGAAGGTGTGGTGCATGTGCTGGATGCAAGCCGTAGTGTAACTGTAGTTGGTAACCTTTTGAATAAAGAACAGAAGCCAGGATTCCTTGAGCAAGTAGGTAAAGAATACCATAAGCTGAGAGAAGATTTTAAAAACAAAAAAAGCTCTAAAGAATATTTGATCCTTGCTGATGCCCAAAAGAACGGCGCCAGAATAGATTGGACCGGATATACGCCACCCAAGCCAACATTTACAGGAGTAAAAGTATTTGAGGACTACGACCTAAGCGAAATACGACAGTATATCGATTGGGGGCCTTTCTTTATAGCATGGGAAATGAAAGGCAAGTTCCCTGAAATACTAAGCGACGCACATGCAGGCGCGGAAGCCACTAAACTGTACAATGATGCCAACGCACTGCTCGACAAAGTTGTAAGTGAGAAATGGCTGGTAGCAGAGGGCGTGATAGGTTTTTGGGAAGCGTGGAAGACTGCACCGGACACAGTGGTATTGAAGGACGAACAAGGTAATGAACTAAAGACACTTGAATTTTTGCGTCAGCAAATAAAGAAGGCAGAAGGACAACCCAATCTCTCTTTGTCCGACTTTATTGCACCGGACAGAAAAGACCATATGGGGGCCTTTGCCGTGGCGATACATGGTATAGAACCACACCTGCAGGAATTCATGCGCCAGCATGATGATTATAACAAGATATTGCTGCAAGCATTGGCAGACAGGTTGGCAGAGGCTTTTGCAGAGGTACTGCATACCAAAGTGCGCAAAGAATATTGGGGCTATGCGAAGGATGAGGAATTGAGCATAGAGGAACTGGTGAAAGAGACATACCAGGGCATTCGCCCTGCACCGGGCTACCCTGCCTGCCCTGACCATACCGAAAAGATAAAATTGTTCGACCTTCTGAATGCGCAGCAAAATGCACACATGCAATTGACAGAGTCTCTAGCCATGTATCCTGCGGCGGCTGTTAGCGGCTGGTATTTCAGCCATCCGCAAAGTGTTTATTTCGGGGTGGGCAAAATATCGCAGGACCAATTGGAAGATTATTCAAAAAGAAAGGGCATGAGTATGGATGAAATGACACGTTGGCTTTCTCCTATATTAGATTGAACAGGGGCATATTAATCAGGAATGGTTTTCAGGAAATAATTTTACATGACGGAAGCAAAAAAAAATATCGGATCGGAACAACCCAAAACATTGAGGGTGATAGCAAATATACTATCGTATATACTGCACCCTGTGTTCATGCCTACTGTGATGACCTTTGTGCTCTACAAATTGGCCCCTGTTAGTTTTGCAGGTGTTACGTTCGAACAGTTCAAGATGTGGATGATAAGCGTTGGGGTCACTACGCTGTTCTTTCCTTTATTTACCATTTTGCTATTAAAAGGCCTTGGGTTCGCCAAAAGTTTCCATATGGAGACCACAAGGGAACGCATAGTACCACTTATGGCAACTATGGTCTTTTATTTCTGGGCCAGTCATGTTTTCAATAATATCACCTCTCCTCTTATCCTTAAAGTACTGCTGTTAGGTAGTTTCTGGGGCATCATAGTGTTGTTCATGATCAATATTTTTGTGAAGGTGAGCTTGCATACGGCCGCTGCCGGCGGCATGATAGGCATATTATTGGTACTGATGATGACAAGCCCGGTGAATATGGTGCTGCCTTTTTTTGTAGCATTGATCATAGCAGGACTTATGGGGACTATCCGCCTGATATTGAAAGCTCACACCCCCGCAGAGGTTTGGCTGGGGTATATAGTGGGCATACTGGTGCAGCTTGGCGCATATTGGTATATGAAGCCATAAAAACTTGGCCTCCTGAAAAAGGCATCCACTAGCCATGCTTTTCTTTCATGGCCTTATATCCTGCCTTAACTATTTCTTTTAAGACCTTTGCATCTACATCGCTTAGTTTGTTGATATGCAGGCAGGAGCCGGATACTTTGTGCTTTCCTAGTTTGCCCAACAATGGCTCGTAATCTGGGTTACTGGCATTGACATACAAGGTGATATTTGCCTTACGGGGCGAAAAGCCAATGAGCATTGAATCGCCCTCATGCCCGCTATCGTATTTATAATGATACTGACCAAAACCGATGATAGATGGCCCCCACATTTTAGATTCCAGTTTTGTTACCGACCGCATTATGTCAGCTATTTCCAGACAATCTTTACTTTTCTGTTCAGGTGTCACTTTTGAAAGAAAGTCCTTTACACTTACTTCGTTAGGTTTTGTTTTTGCTTCTGCCTTTGCCATAGCGGAATTTATTTTGTGATACTAAAATAATATATCCTGTTTTTAAATAGCATTACTTTTCCTCTGTTTCTGCCAAAGCCTTTTCTATGGCTTTGCTTGGTATGATCCACATAACGGAGACAGCGGCAAATAAAACTGCGGAGATCCTAGGGTCAACAAATAATGCCGTAGGGATAGAAGTCGCGTAGAAAAGAGTGGAGAGGATACTCTTAGGTTTAGCTTTAACAAGTGCGTCGGTTATGGCTGTTTCATTGGTGTAGGTCTTTTTTATCATGGCAGAAAGCAGGGTGAAAGAGATACCGCATATCAATAACAACGTGCCATAGGAGGCCACTGTTATCCTGGCAAAATTATTCACACCCATCCATCCGGTAGCGAATGGTACTAACGAGAGCCAGAACAACAAATGTATATTGGCCCACACGATGGGACCATTCACCTGTTTTACTGTATGCAATAAATGGTGGTGGTTGACCCAATAGATAGCAATGAATGTGAAACTTAAAATATAAGAGACCAGTACAGGCAAAAGAGGTTTCAGCACTTGTAATGAAGTGCCCTCCGGGATCTTTAGTTCCAGTATCATTATAGTGATGATGATAGCCAATACACCATCACTAAAAGCTTCCATACGGGATTTGTTCATTACAAAATAATTGCAGCTAAATGTACAATTTTTGTGAATTCAGAACACAAACAGCGAAAAGTGAATTGGTGCAGAGGTGTGTAATAAAATAAGGGAATCATTTTATTACCAACATCTTTTTTGCTGTACAATCCACGTTGTTTGCCCGTATGTTATAGAAATACATACCACTGGCCAATGTGGACGCATTAATATTGATCCCTTTATCAGAAACATTCAGGTTATACGCTTTTAAAAGTTGCCCATTGGAATTGTAAAGGCACAATTCAGCTAAATTAGTTCCTGCTGGCAATGCATAATTTATCAATACCTGCCCGTTCGAAGGATTGGGTATAGGATCTGACAGGAATGCAGAATTCATGCCAGATATAGAGCCAACATGTGTGGGACTTACAGGGCTGCCGTTCGCACATACGTCACAAGGTATGCTACCGGGTAATGAATACACCAAATACGCTACCGCAGTTGGTTTTTGGGATACTATCGCCCTTGCTGTACTATCAACATTATATACATTCATGAGATAGCCCTCAGAGACGGTATCAATTATATTGCCATTCTCATCCATGATCCGCATGGTCACATCATAAGGGCTCGCAGGTTGTTGGTAAGTAACAGCAAAATCAACTTTATTATCAAGTCTAAAAAGGTTTTCCGATACATAAAATACAAAGTGAGGTTCGTAACTTGGTATAGATGGAAAATTGATCGATTTCCAAAGGCTAAAGTCCGGGTTAAATATTTGCATTTTATTGGAGTCGGCTATCACATATTTTTGCCCGGACATAGATAAATTTACTATTACAGGTTTAATTTGGATATTGCCTTCAGTATTGACATTTAGTACCGGGACATTCGCATAAGTATAAGTATAGGTCTGTTGATAGGTCATTTGGGAGAAGCAATTTGATGCAAGCGCAACAAAAAAGCATAACAGGGATATGAACTTTTCCATAAGATCTTAATTATTTAGGTGAAAAATAATAATTTAAAAGTACTTAAAATATTTCATATATAAACATCTGACACCCACTGGTTGAAGGATCGGCTCCTGGCCTGACGTAAGAAGGAATGTGTCGGGTGGCCGCTTTTTTAAAAAATCATACATTTTATTAAGTTATTGATAATCAACATTATACTAAACAGTTGATGGCCAAATATTGCCGCTTTTGGCCGCTTTTTGGCCACCTGTGGCAAGGTCTTTCCGGGGGGTGGAGCCCTGCCTGCTGCACAGGTAGGGTGAGATGTGTGGTGACAGACCAATATAATTGTTAAGGGGAGGTATTGTATATGTGCGTTGGTGTTGCATAGGACCTGTGTTTATAAAACAAAGTTGCGCCAGATAATGGATGCTTGCAAATTGAACCCGCATGATGCGGAACGCTGTTCCGTATGATGCGGAACGGCGTTCCGCATGATGGGAGAAAGTTTTGAGGTTTTATGCGGGTTACAGCCGTTTTTAGGTGTGTTTTGAATTAATGCTGTTTGGGATGAGTTCTAATAGGTTGCGCCAGCCTGAGATCCTTGGGATGGAGAAGACTTGTTTGTATTGCCAAGTCACTTGGCTACCCTACATAAGCATCAATGGTGAAAAAAACTTATCTTTATCTATATTAAACCGACCTATATGAAAAAACTGGTCATTGCTTTTGCAGTAGTTCTTTTCTTTGCTTATGCCTGCCAGAAAAGCCCACAAAACACCAAAGACATTCTTTGCAGCCATAAATGGACCCTTTATTCTGCCACGAGTAATGGAGCCAGCTTTTGGCTTCCCTGTGATACAGGGTCTTACTATGTTTTTTACGAAATGATAGTTTAAAATATACGAATAATTGTTTCCCGGGAGGTGATAGTGGCACTTCTTATTATACCCTTTCTGCCGACAATAAAAAAATATATAGCAACTACGATAACTCAATTGATACGATGAATATTGTGCAGCTTAATAACAGTGTTTTTGAGTATACTGATACATCTGTTGGTGGCAACGGTAAATTGGTGTATGATATCGTTTTTCATGCAAAGTGATATTCTCAATGCCTGTTGGTATTGCCCAAACACAAGGCGGCCCAGCATACCAACGAAGGAAAAACGAGTTTGTTATCCGCAAATTTTGCCGGACTCAGTCCTTCGTTTTATTGTTTGGTTGATTTATCCTATCGGACACTTCAATCAATGGGGCCGAGTGGGGTTATTTTATCCTCCGCAAGCGAGACGCTTGCAGAGGTAAGGACAAAGGGAGACCCCTTCGACCAGCGGGCATAGTCCTTCATTCTATTGTTTGATCGAAGTGATCCTGTTGGAACACTTCAACCAGTGGTGTCTCCCGGCTAAGCGTATGAAAAATTAAATACAGCCCTTAAATATGGAAATTATTGATTTATTTCATTATTTTGTTAAAAAATATGCCCTATGAAAAATACGTTCTTTATTCTTTTTTATGTATCCGTTTGTGTTACCAACATCAAAGCTCAAGTTAATATTTTTGCCGGCGGTGGCGCAACTTTAGGTGACGGAGGCCTCGCAACCGCTGCACAGCTGTCAGGGACGCAGGGCGTTTGCTCAGATGGGAATGGTAATGTTTACGTAATGCAACAAGGTGCTGGCCGGGTACGGAAAATAACCCCCGCAGGCATCATCACAACAATTGCGGGTTTTGGCTCTACTGGCTTTTCAGGCGATGGCGGACTGGCAACGGCAGCAAAGTTCGATGCTTATGGTCTAAGTTGCGATTTCTCGGGCAATTTGTATATCGGTGATTGGAATAATAACAGGGTAAGAAAAGTCGATGCTTCAACGGGCATAATTACAACAATTGCCGGAAACGGCAGTGGAAGTACATCTGGTGACGGTGGTCCTGCAACTTCCGCAGGTATCAAAAGTCCGATAGGGGCGGCTGTAGACAATGCCGGCAATCTATTTATCAGTGAATATGGGGCTAACAGGATACGCAGAGTGGACGCTTTAACGGGTATTATTACAACAATAGCTACCGGCATAAGTTCCCCATGTCAAATTACTACTGACGGAAATGGGAATGTATTTATTGCATCCCAAGCAGGCTATGTATATAAAATAAGCACAAACTCAGTTGTTACTATTGTGGCAGGTGGAGGCACCGGTACAGGTTCGGGAGTGCCTGCTACTTCAGTTGGGTTGTCAGGTCCTGAGGGGGTGGCTGTGGATATTAATGGGAATATTTTTATCGCAGACAATGATCATTCACTTATCAGGAAAGTAGATAACGCCGGCATAATTACTACGCTTGCGACACATAGTAACCAATGGGCAGCACTTGATGTGAGCGGTAATCTATATTTTACAGATGGAGGTAGCTATATATATAAGATGAATTCTGTATCTGCAGGAATTGGGTTCAACAGCTATACTAGCTTGCCAGTACGGTTTTATATTGATTTAGATAGTAATTGTTCATTTAACTTACCTGATCACTACCTGTCAATACCGATTTCTGTTGAAATTGATTCTAATGGAATAGTCATTGATACAGTGTCCGTAATAAGTGGAATAGATTATCGTCCTAAAGGGGGGCCGGGAACAATTTATGGATTTAAATTTCTTCACGATACAACCTGGATGAGCTGCCCGGTTTCTGGTACAGTATATGACACCATTACATCTTATGTAGGTACCTATCCGGCAAAGTATATTGCTGTGAGAACAACCTCTACGCTTTTTGATCTTTCTGTAAATGCAGTAGTACCTGTAACAGGAGTAAATGACCAATGGGGGCATATCTATGCACAAAACAATATTGGGGCTGCTCCTATTAATGGAACTATTAAATTATCGTTCGACCCTCGCTGGTATCTTACGTCAGAGTCCAATCCTATGCCGACAATAGTCGGAAACACAGCCACATGGATGGTTTCCTCTTTATCTCCTATGTCTCCTGCATCTGTAGATATTTATTACGTGCTTAGAGCGGTATCTGCACAATTGCCAATAGGTGATGTTGTAAGTGGGAATTTCTCCGTTTCGCCTTTTGTGGGAGATAACAATACAGTAAATAATATTGCTGTAAGGAACGATACCGTAAAAGCCGGCTGCGACCCAAATTATATTGAAAACCTGCCCGCAGGCTGCTTGCCATTTTCTGCCGGTGACAACCAACTTCAATACACTATACATTTTGAGAATACCGGCAATGACACAGCACATAATATTTATGTGCTTGACACGTTGTCCCCTTATCTCAATGTCCGCACTCTAAAACTCAAGATGGCCTCTGCATCAATGAACATCTCCTATATTAACAGCAATGGATATGACGTCCTTAAGTTTGATCTTCAGAATATAAACTTACTTGACAGTTCGCATCATGGATCATGTGATGGAGCAATAATATATTCTATCAACACGCTGCCCAGTTTACCTTATGGTACAACGATCGATAACAGGGCCGGTATTTATTTCGATGTCAATTCGGTTGTGCCGACTAATACAGCACAAAATCTGATTGGTTGTCCGGTGGCAGATGTAAAAAACATACCGTCTGGCGAGACGTATAAAATCTACCCTAACCCGGTTACCGATGAGCTAACAATAGCTGCCAACAGGAGTGTATACAACAGCTTTACTATAATCAATGCTATTGGCCAAACTCTAAAACAACAATCAATAACACTGGACGAAGTAACGGTAAATACACATAATTTACCTAGTGGGATATATTATATTCGTTTAATCCAAAAAAATGGGAGTAGTAAAACAGAAAAGTTTTTGAAAAAATGATTATTATAATATACCACATTACAAAACTGTTTTACTCTTTAGATCGAGTCAATAAAAAAGAGAATTCTTCAGAATGGATGATATGGAGGTAAGGTATGGAATGAAGATAAGTAAAAAAAAGCCCCGCGTTTCTGCGAGGCTTAAAGCGAATCTTATTGGGCTCGAACCGCTTCTGAAAATAGCATCTCGATTATGAAGAAGGCAACCGGAAGCCTAAATAGTAGCAATGTTCTTAAGGACAAAGTATTAGAAGAGTGTTGCTGTAAAAAAACAAATGCCGCCATACGGCAGCCTTTGTAAAATCTAAAAAATTATTCCTATTAATACCTGTAGAGTTCCGGCTTGAAAGGACCGCTCTTTGGTATGCCGAGGTATGCTGATTGTGCATCTGTAAGTTCTTCCAGTTCCACTCCAATCTTGGCGAGGTGGAGACGGGCCACTTTCTCGTCCAGGTGCTTAGGCAGTACGTAAACTTCGTTCTTGTAGCTGCTGTGGTTTGTCCACAATTCTATCTGGGCCAATGTCTGGTTTGAGAAGGAATTGCTCATCACGAAACTTGGGTGACCTGTAGCACAACCGAGGTTCACGAGGCGGCCTTCTGCCAGTACAATAACTTGTTTGTTTTCTATGGTGTACAGATCAACTTGTGGCTTCACTGTGTCTTTAGTTTGGCCATAGTTGGTGTTGAGCCATGCCATGTCAATCTCAATATCGAAGTGGCCTATGTTGCACACGATAGCTTTGTCCTTCATGAGGCGGAAATGTTTTTCCGTAATGAGGTCGCGGCAACCTGATGCAGTAACAATGATGTCTGCTTCTTTTACTGCATCGATCATTTTCTTTACTTCAAAACCATCCATTGCGGCCTGTAAAGCGCAGATAGGATCGATCTCGGTAACGATGACACGGGCGCCAGCACCACGCAATGATTCTGCAGAGCCTTTACCTACATCGCCGTAACCACCTACAACGGCTATTTTACCTGCCATCATAACATCTGTAGCGCGGCGGATAGCGTCTACGAGGCTTTCTTTGCAACCGTATTTGTTATCGAACTTAGATTTCGTAACAGAGTCGTTCACATTGATAGCAGGTATTGGCAACGTGCCTTTCTGCATCCTTTCGTAAAGACGGTGTACGCCTGTAGTTGTTTCTTCACTAAGGCCTTTTATGTGTTGTACTAATTCTGTGTAGTTGTCGAGAACGATGTTGGTAAGGTCGCCGCCATCATCGAGTATCATATTCAACGGACGGTCTTCTGAACCGAAAAACAGGGTCTGCTCTATACACCAGTCTGCATCCTGCAGGCTTTGTCCTTTCCATGCAAAAACGCCTATACCCGCAGCAGCTATTGCAGCAGCAGCGTGGTCTTGTGTAGAGAAGATGTTGCAAGAGCTCCAACGCACTTCTGCACCCAATTCTATAAGTGTTTCTATCAACACGGCTGTCTGAATGGTCATGTGAAGACAACCTGCGATACGCGCACCTTTCAATGGTTTTTTAGAACCATATTCTGCACGGATAGCCATAAGGCCGGGCATCTCTGCCTCTGCCAGCTTAATTTCTTTGCGGCCCCACTCTGCAAGGCTGATGTCTGCTACTTTATAGGGTAATTTGAAGTCGATCTGTGAACGCGTCATCGTACTCATATTATATAATTATTTTTTAAAGTTTGGCAAAGATATGGGATCTAGGTCAATTGGTTAAATTTCAGATCTGTTAATTAGTTAAAGCTGTTGTAAAAACCCGGCTATTTTATGGTCAGTCTCTTTGCTAACAGGCACGAGGGGCAAGCGCAATGTGTTATGACATATCTTCATATGGCTGAGAACACATTTTACACCTGCAGGGTTGCCCTCCGTAAAGAGCAAACCTATGCCGGGCAGTAACTTATATAGCAGTTTGCGTGCTTTATCGTATTCATTTACCAAGGCCATATTCACCATTTGTGTAAAGTCCCGGGTATAGCAATTGGCAGCCACGGAAATAACGCCTTCCATACCTACGGCAATTTGTGCCAAAATGAGGTCGTCATCGCCAGAGAGAACAGCAAAATGATCGGGCTTGTTTTGTATTATTTCCATACACTGGGGCAAATTGCCACTAGCCTCTTTTACTGCAACAATGCTCTTAAATTCATTGGCAAGGCGCAACACCGTGGCCGGCAAAATATTGCTGCTTGTGCGGCCCGGTACATTGTATAGAATAATGGGCTTATCTGTAGCACCTGCAATAGCTTTGAAATGCTGGTATATGCCTTCTTGTGTTGGTTTGTTGTAGTAGGGTGCTACGCTTAATATAGCAGCAACATCAGCAAGGGGATAGGTGAGCAACTGGTGAATGACCTCGGCAGTGTTATTGCCACCTATGCCGCATACTATAGGTACGCGATCGTCGCATTTCTCAATAATGAACGATAGGACTTCTGTCTTTTCACTTGCTGTGAGCGTTGGCGCTTCGGAGGTGGTGCCAAGCGCTACAAGATAATCCACGCCTCCCTTGATAACATGATCTATGAGCTTATCTAATGAAGGATAGTCAACACTACCCTCCTTATCGAAAGGTGTGACCAGCGCTACGCCTGTGCCGCGAAATTTGTGTGCCATTATTAATTTATGATGTATGATATATTGCCTATATTCCTCATTCCCCCACTTCTTGCTCTATCTCATTATAGAAACCCATTTTGGAGAATTTATCTATTCGCTGCAACACGCGTGTTTCAGCATCGAGCTTATTTAAGTCTGCCAAAGTATCCAGGAGATATAATTTGAGGGTAGAGGCCATTTGTTCGGGGTTAGCGTGCGCACCACCAACAGGCTCAGGGATAATACCATCTACAAGACCGAAATTGTTCATGTCTGTAGAGGTAAGTTTTAATTGTTCTGCTGCTTTCTCTTTAAAGTTCCAACTGCGCCATAATATAGAAGAACAGGATTCTGGAGAGATAACGGTGTACCATGTATTCTCCAGCATCACTACCCTGTCGCCGATACCTATACCCAATGCGCCACCTGATGCTCCCTCACCAATGATAACACATATGACGGGTACTTTCAGGTTCACCATCTCATAAAGATTGCGGGCGATGGCTTCAGCTTGTCCGCGTTCTTCTGCCTCAAGACCGGGGTAGGCGCCCGGAGTGTCTATAAGTGTGATGACCGGCCTGTTGAATTTTTCAGCCAGCTTCATTACGCGCAAAGCCTTACGATAGCCTTCGGGATTTGCCATGCCAAAATTGCGCAACTGCCGCATTTTGGTGTTCAACCCTTTCTGATGGCCCAGTACCATTACAGGTTGCCCGTCCAGTTCTGCCATACCTGCCACTATTGCTTTATCGTCTTTTACCTGACGATCGCCATATAGCTCAGTGAAATTGGAGAACATCTTTTCGATATAATATAATGTATATGGCCGCTCCGGATGACGACTCAATTGCACCCTTTGCCAAGGGGTAAGGTTGGTATATATCTGGGTACGTGTCTTTTCAATTGCAAGCTCCAACTCACGCACACTATTGGTAACATCGACCTGATTCTTGACCGACATTTCCTTCAGTTTACTGATCTGTCCATACAACTCTTCCAACGGTTTTTCGAAATCCAGGAACTGCATAAAGAAAGTTTTGGGGGTACAAAGGTAATGTGATAATCTGACAGTGCGATAATGTGATAATGAGTTTATATGTGAAAGGGTTAATGGGTAAAGTATAGAGACTTACTTGTCCTGAAACACATTTTTCGCTTTGCCACGTATGCTGCAACACCAGGTCAAACACGTTGTTTTTTGCTTCTCGTACGTCTGCGATGTTTCACTTTAGCACTAGCTTTTTCTTTGAAGGCCTTTAAAAAATCGCTGAACTCATTTTTCTCCTTCTCCGTTAAAGATCTGTTTATAAAAACAAAATCTTTATCATCCATTTTCTTAAAATTTGCCATGATCGAAATTTTTAAAGTACATATTAACTAACTTTTTTGCATTGGGTGTATCTATAAACATCATGTTTCCTCCAAACAGCTGAGCGCCGAGAGTTTGTTTGTAATGTTCTATCAATCGCGTTTTCGCAATAAAAGATACAAAACCTTCATACCCTTTCTCAAATGAGGCCTTACAAGCAAATGCTGTCAAATTACCCGCTATACCCTTATATTGTTTCTTTTTACCCTTATTGAATTTAGCGCTTTCGATAAGGTTTATAAAAATATGGCCGGGATTCTCAGATAAACTGATCAATCCATGAACAATACCAAAATTACTAACAGTAGTGAGTTTATAAACTATTCTGTCATTTCCCTTTAACTCCTTCTGCCAATCAAACACCCAATCTGCTTTTTTGATCTGTCTTTTATCACTTAGCGACAGTGGGGTAATTTCTGTATCAAACACCTCTCCAGTAACAGAATTTTCTATAGAATTTGTAAGCTTATCTATTTCAAAATCTAATTCCCGGATCATCGGTCTTTTCATTCTATAAATTTACACAATTATATGAAGAAAAGATCGTCCCCGACCATGTGGAAAAGGAAGAGAACTAATGAGTATATTTAACGATCGCCTATCCATAATTTTTCGGAAATTTACATGATATGGGATTCCAAATAGAAAGTCCGTATCAACCTGCGGGAGACCAGCCAGAAGCTATAAAGGACCTTGCAGACGGCGTAAAGAGAGGTGAAAAATTCCAGACCTTACTTGGCGTTACCGGATCGGGCAAGACCTATACTGTAGCCAATGTGATACAGGATGTGCAGCAACCCGTATTGGTTTTGACGCACAATAAAACGCTGGTGGCACAGCTATATGGCGAGTTCCGCCAGTTCTTTCCAAACAATGCTGTGGAGTATTTTGTATCCTACTACGATTATTATCAGCCCGAGGCTTATATGCCTGTGTCCAATACTTATATAGAAAAGGACCTTTCCATAAATGATGAATTGGAGAAACTACGCCTGAGGGCCACATCAAGCCTCCTTAGCGGACGACGCGATATTATTGTTGTAGCTTCTGTCTCTTGTATATATGGTATGGGTAACCCTACCGAATATGAGAATGGTATCATACGCTTCAACCGGGGAGAAAATATAGGGCGAAATCATTTCCTGCATAGGCTGGTGAATGCATTGTACAATCGTAGCCAACTGGAATTCAGCAGGGGGACTTTCAGGGTACAGGGAGATACGGTGGATATTAACCTGCCTTATGTTGACTATGGATACCGCATCACTTTCTTTGGGGATGAAGTAGAAGAGATAGAAAGTTTTGAAACAGATACCGGCAAAAGGATCGGGACAATGGATAATGCTGCTATCTTTCCCGCCAATCTTTACCTGGCACCGAAAGACCAGATGTCGCAGATCATTTATGAGATACAAGATGAAGTAGCGGCACAGGCAGATTATTTCAAAAGTGTAGGTAAACCATTGGAGGCGCAACGCATAAAAGAACGCGTGACCTACGACCTGGAAATGATACAGGAACTGGGATACTGCAGCGGTATTGAAAATTATTCCCGTTTTCTTGACCGACGCAAACCGGGAACACGCCCATTCTGCCTGCTGGATTATTTTCCTAAAGACTATTTGCTGGTAATAGACGAAAGCCATGTTACTATACCACAGATAAGCGGCATGTATGGTGGTGACCGTTCGCGCAAACTAAACCTTGTTGATTTTGGCTTCCGGTTGCCCTCTGCACTTGATAACCGGCCTCTTAATTTTCATGAATTCGAATCGCTGCTAAACCAAGTGATATTCGTTAGCGCCACACCGGGGAAATATGAATTGGAACAATGCGGTGGCGTGGTAACTGAACAGATAGTACGCCCTACCGGCCTGCTGGACCCGCCAATAGAGATACGCCCAAGTGTGAATCAGATAGATGACCTGCTGGATGAAATTGATAAACGTGTGAATGCCGGGGACAGGGTATTGGTGACAACACTTACCAAGCGCATGGCCGAGGAATTGGACAAATACTTAAAGCGCATCAACGTAAAGTCTAAATACATACACTCTGAAGTAGATACGCTGGAACGGGTAGAGATATTGCGCGATCTGCGGCTGGGAAATATAGATGTGCTGGTAGGTGTGAACCTTCTGCGGGAAGGACTGGACTTGCCGGAAGTATCGCTGATGGCGATACTGGATGCAGACAAGGAGGGCTTTTTGCGTGACGAACGTTCGCTAACACAGATGGCGGGACGGGCAGCAAGAAATGTGAA
>Ga0206910_1026_pt1 | contig 32471 bp, 24 predicted proteins | sample Alteio_BWOrgHeat_77_FD_152949 | JGI IMG/M metagenome (GOLD analysis project Ga0206910, IMG submission 152949) | Enriched cells from forest soil in Barre Woods Harvard Forest LTER site, Petersham, Massachusetts, United States -... | ecosystem: Environmental > Terrestrial > Soil > Temperate forest >... | reverse complement strand
ACGGCTATCAATAATTCAAAATGATTATGGTAAATCAATTCGGTAGTAGGCTTGGGGTTGGCTTGCTCAAAGCGTAGAAAGATTTCTCGAATTGTTTTTTTGTTCATAAAGTTTGCTTCAGACTGTTTTCGTTCGAGCAATCATAATATAATCCACCACTAAAAGTCTTATTAAATAGGTTATTAATATGGCGTACAATCCGTATATCAGCATAGTTATCCCAGTCCATAATGAGCAAGAAGTGCTGGAAGAATTATATTCTCGTCTGACGGCTTCCCTGGATAAGCTGGCAAAACCTTATGAAATTATATTAACTAATGACGGCAGTACAGATAAATCCACGCAAATGCTGCAAGATTTACATGCGCGCCGCCCGGATCAAATCCGTGTGATCGAGTTCAATGGTAATTTCGGTCAGCATATGGCTATCATGGCTGGATTTGAGCGTGTTCGCGGTCAAATTATCATTACCATGGATGCCGATTTGCAAAACCCTCCTGAAGAAATACATAAACTGGTTGCGGCAATGGAAGCGGGGCATGATGTCGTGAATACCTATCGTCAGGATAGACAGGATTCCTGGTGGAGACTGCAAGTGTCTAAATGGCATAATCGAATCCGTGCCTGGATGATGCCAAAATTGGTGATGCAAGATGAAGGTTGTATGTTGCGTGCATATCATCGGAATATAGTTGACTTGATGGCTTCCACAGGTGAGACCAGTACATTTATACCAGCATTAGCGCTAACTTATGCATCTAATCCAACGGAAGTCGGTGTTGCACATGCTGAACGCAGTGCAGGTACTTCCAGTTATAACTTTTATAAATTGATTCGTTATAATTTCGATCTTGTAACTGGATTTTCAGTATTTCCATTGCAAGTCTTTACCATGATAGGACTCATCATTTCCATGTGCAGTTTTGCTTTTGTGATCTTTTTGATTCTGCGGCGTTTTATTGTGGGGCCTGAAGTTGAAGGTGTATTTACACTGTTCGCCATACTGTTTTTTCTGTTGGGAATTGTGTTGTTCGGTTTGGGTGTCGTCGGTGAATACGTGGGTCGTATTTATCAAGAAGTCAGAAAAAGACCGCGCTTTGTGGTGAGGCATGTGTTGGAAAAGGCGGATCGAATAGATTAAACCCTTCGAGACGGCGCTACGCGCCTCCTCAAGGCTAACGGATAAGGGTGCGCCTCTTCAGGGCGAACGGTTAGTTAAACTCAGATCAAGGCGAACGGTTTCTCAGAAGGAAGTTGTAATGGATTATCTCATAGCAGGTGTAGATGAAGCTGGGCGCGGCCCTCTGGCTGGCTCAGTGGTTGCGGCTGCAGTTATTCTTGATCCCAAACGGCCCATCGCAGGATTGGCTGATTCCAAAACGTTAACTCAAAAACAGCGCGAAAAACTATTTCAAGAAATTCGCCAGCGTGCTTTGGCTTGGTCAGTGGCAAGAGCGACTGTCAAAGAAATCGATGAGATCAATATTTTACAAGCATCGTTGCTGGCTATGCAGCGGGCGGTGAATGGCTTAAAAAGTAAACCCCACCATGTTTTGGTAGATGGAAATATTTGTCCTGAGCTGATTTATCCTACTCAAGCGATTATAAAAGGGGATGCGACTGAGCCGGCGATTAGCGCGGCATCGATAGTGGCAAAAGTATTGCGTGACAGGATGATGGTAATGTTAGATAAGCGATATCCGCAATATGGTTTTGCCAGGCATAAAGGGTATTCAACAGCTGCCCACCTGGAGGCATTGAAATTATATGGCCCTAGCCGAGTGCATCGTTATTCATTTGCACCGGTCAGGGAGTGGGGTATATAAGTAGTTTCCTCTGAAAAAAAACCCTCATAAGAGGGGTGGGTAAATTCGAGGCGTATACTACGGATACTGTTTACGCAAGACTATGCGTTTTGCTTGAAACGTCTTGACCGGCATAACCCATGGTGATGTCATTTGAATCTATCTTTGGCACAACAGTCGAATTGGATTTAAAAGAGGAACCCAGTGATTGAAGTTGTTTTGAGTTCTTGCTGAGGCCAGTTGATTGTATATCAGCAATCGCACTAGCGCTGACTAATATCGCTAAAGCTGTCATCATCAAACGTTTCATTTTTCCTCCCGGATACATTTTGTACCAATTAAATTATCGCCCATTATACAAAATATCGAGCCAATAACCAAGACCCCCGTACAAAATTGTTCAATAAGTTAACATTTCGAGCACTGTAATTATTAATAGAGTCTTAATTAATGGTGTCTTAATTAACCATATCTATAATTTACTTACTTTAAAATTACAAGATTGCGTGTGTTAGACACGCATCAATATTTAGGAGTTGGAAAATGTTTAGCACTTCACAAAAGCTTACGCGTAATGAAATAAATCAAGACATGTTAATTCAATTACAGCAATCAATAGAGATGGTCATTGTTAACTATAAAAAAACACATGATAGTTTTTGGGATGAGTATACATATAGTAATACTTTTGGTATTTTGAATAAGATTCAAGTTGACATACAAAATATTATTCAAAGTAGTGTTCAAAATAAAAAATCTGAAACTCCATTTGTTAAATATGTTGCGGTGTTAGACTATCTTTACTCGGTTTTTGGAGCATTAGATGCTGAGTTAGAGCTTAATCTAATCTTTCAATTTCAAGCTATATTAATCGATCAATTACGATTGTTAACAGATGCTGATTGGGAAGAAAAAAAACGTGGTGAAAATTATAAAGATAATGATTTAGATGGTCGTATTTATTATTGTCTGAGCTGTTTACATAAGGCATCCTCTTATGCATCCACAATGGAGCAATCATTTCAGAATAAATGGCAAGTATCAAAATCCATGCAGAAATATACAGTCTGGTTACATTTATTAGAGAATTTCAATAAGCAATTGGGCGAAGGTCGTTTGACAAGTTTCTTGCTAGAGTTGAGACAATGTTTCGGATTACCTGAAATGAAATTGGGTACCGGTATAAATGCCAAAACTCAAAGTGATCTTGATATCGATACCAAACCGGCTATTGGGGTTGAAAAAATTGTTCAAGAGGCACAAAAGGAAATTCAGGCATTACAGATAACTAATTCATGTACGGCATTTGACACTGAGCAAAAAAAACTAGTGGATACACTCAATAATAACAGTGTTGATTTCGACTTAGGGTTAAATAAAAAGGGTAAAAATGAAAAAAATGAAGTAAAAGAATTAAGAAAAGCTAGATTGCTGATGAAAAACATAGACAAGTTTGATAACAAGATCAAATCCATGCTGATAAACTTGAAGATTGAGGATGATCAGACATATTTGGATGATATGCAACTCCAGCAATTTTCCATTATCAAAGATGAGCTTGCTTTTCAACTGAAGTTGTTTGATTTGAATGTTTTAATTAATGATATAAAAAAACTACCTTTAAGTTCTATGACGAACATGCAAAAATTAATTAATGAAATCAAAAATGGTAAAAGCAAAAATGATAAAAGTATTTTTTCGGAAAATCTACAATTACAAGTAAAGGCACTGAAGGAGGAATTATTAATTTTTACACCGGAAAATTTAAAATTTGTGTGTCACGACTATTTTAAAGAGTGTGTAGAAATAGGCTATAATGAGAACACTAAGCGATATGATAAACCTCATACATATCTAGCAGAAAAATTTATAGATCCCCTGGTAAAAGATGTAATTAATCCATTGCGATATATTTTGGGTGTAACGACGATTGAGATCAAACTTTCTGATCTTATACAAGAGTTGACAGAAGACTATGCAAGCTGTCTTCCGGTTACTGTTAGTGTAAAGCCAGCTTCCGATACGAAAGAAAATCACACTGCTCAAAGCCATGTTACTGATCAGCAAAAACAGGCTGAAGCGGCAATCCGGTATTATTCAAAATCAACAGCAGTGATAGGGAATAATGCTGCTTTACGCATGGCTTTATCAGCAGCTTATGACTATTTAAACACTATAAAAGGGAATAGTCATGGCGGACATGGAGAAGAAGCAGGTATATTATTCATCAATAATATTTTGAATTTGAAAGATAAATCATTAGAAAATATTCAAAAGGAAGCATTTGATTTTGTTAATGGTAAAGGCAAGAATGGTGAATATGGCACATGGTATGGCGGTGCGTCTGGTTACCATAAGCATTCACGTATTGCATTTATCACTGATTCTGGTCTTTTTGATAATCTGAAAGGTGTGATATTTCCCTATAAAACATCTCAGAAAAACCGGTTTTTCGATCATCAGAATCAGGGAGCATTCTCTAAATTAGATGACGAAAATAGAAAGGATTTCACCAAGCGAGTCAGTTTGCTTGGTGGTAGTGTTAGCATACCAAAAAACAGCTAACCTGTTTTTTGTTCCTCGCTAACATCAGGCAGTAATACAGCTCCATCGATAATAATATCGTCCAGTTCTGCTTTATCGATTTGGGCAAATCGCTGCGAAATTTTACGCGAAGAAACATGCACGAGTTCAACATCAGAATGAGCTTGTGCAATGCGTTTTGCAAGGTTATCCATGCGATTTTGAAATCGTTCAAAATCATCTGCCAGTAAACGCAAGTGTTTTTGAATTTCATGTACTTGCTGGCGGGTTGCAGCATCTTTTAACACAGCACGCATGGTGGTCAGAATCGCCATCATGGTGGTGGGAGAGACCATCCAGATATTGGATTGCTGTGCGAATTCAACCAGATCAGAATGGTGTGCATGAATTTCGGCAAATACTGCTTCAGCAGGTATAAACATGACTGCGCCATCAGATGTTTCGCCAGGAATAATATATTTTTCAGCAATATCTTGCACATGCTTGCGAATATCAATTTTAAATTGTCTTTCAGCTTGTATTTTTTCCGCTTCTGAAAGGGAAGAATCAATGAGTAAACGATAATTTTCCAGTGGAAATTTGGCATCTATTGCGATATTACCGGTTGGTTCAGGTAAAAATAACATGCAATCTGGCCTGCGATTGTTACTTAATTGATGTTGGAAGTTGAAGTGCTGCTCTGGTATCATGTTGCGAATTAAAGCAGATAATTGTACTTCACCAAACGTTCCTCTTGAGCGTTTGTCATTCAGGATTTCCTGCAAACTCATGACACTGCTTGATAGCTCGCTAATTTTTTTCTGTGCCGCATCAATCAATGCCAGACGCTTTATCACATCGCCAAATGTTTCATTCGTTTTCTCAAATCCTTCGGCTAAACGCTTTTCGACTTGCTGATTAATCTCTTTTAATTTTGTTTCCGTAGAGAGGTTGAGTTGATCGAAGCGTGTAGTCAATTCTTTCGTGCTATCAAATAAGGCTTCTTTGACTTGCTGGCGATTTTCTTGTATGCCTTTTTGCAACGTATCTTGCAGGATTTTCAATGTTTCCATTTGCCTTTCATCAAAGCGTGAACGATGAGTGTTCAGTGATTCCTGTAATTGTTCTTTCAGCTCAGAGGATTGTTGTGTTTGTTCTAATCGTGTATGGCTTAATTTAACAATAATAGCTTGCTGCAAGTTATTAAAATTGACTAATAGGTTTTCACGTAATTGTTGATCGGTTATCTGATTTTGTTTAGATAATTGTAATAAATGTTCTTCGAGACGTTGATTCGCCTTTTCACCATTGGAGACAGACATCAACTGACGGATGGTGAAAAATAAAGTAATAATTAACGTGCATCCGGAAATTGCGATTAAAGCAAACATGAATTCCATGGATTAATCCTCTTATCGTAAAATAACTCCGTAACGAGATGCTGGCTGAACCTTTTTAATCATACCATTTTTTTGCATAAACTCAGCGAATTGCTGCCATTCCTTGTGATCAAAGCTCGCTGGATCTTCTGCAAAGTAAGGCATGGTAGCAAACCAGGCTTCACGATTAACCTGATTATTGGATTCTGGATATTGTTTTGCATAAGCATCCCAGGTTTGCTGAGGATGTTCATCCAGATATCTGACGGCTTTTTTCACTGCCATCAAAAAGCGCGGGAAGCGTTTATCGTGTATCGCATCCGTGTGGGCAATAAAAACCAGTTCGCTATAATTGGGAATGCCATGATCTTCAGGAAAGAATGTCACTACTTTCTGATCATGAGATTCAATCATGGGCACTTCGAAGTTACGCATAATACCAGTGACGGCATCCACTTTATGAGAAAGCAAGGCTTGCGAGAGGTTGTAGCGCACATCAATGATTTCGACATCTTTCTCGTTTAAACCAGCTTGTGTGAGCATGACTTTTAACATGATGCTGGATAATCCGCCGCTGCTTGAGCCTATGCGTTTCCCTTTGAGGTCAGCGATGGACTTGATGTCGTTACCTTGTAAGGCAACCAATGTATTTAAAGGCTTATCTATCAATGTACCCATACGTATTAAGGGTAAACCGGCATCAACTTGCTGCATGTATTCGGGTTCATAAGTGATGCCAATATCTGCTTTGCCGGCAGAAACTAATTTAGGCGCGTCATTAGGGTCAGCCGGCCCGATTAATTCCACATCCAAACCCTGATCTTTAAAATAACCTTGTTGCTTTGCGATGATTAATGGAGCATGGTCAGGATTGGGAAACCAGTCGAGAATGACAGTGAGTTTTTGTGGCGAAGAGGCCGCAAAGCTGACGCATGTATAGATTGATAACAATATAGATAAGATTAATTTTTTCATGTTTTTCCTCTGCTTACTCCTGCCATGTCACAAATCTGCGTAATGTTTTATCAACAGTAAAATACATTACCATTGCTAGCGCAATAATAACAATTAATGCAGCAAACATCATATCGATTTGCATACGTGCATTGGCGTTCAGCATTAAATAACCCAGGCCATGGCTGGAACCCACCCATTCCCCCACTATCGCTCCAATTGGCGCAGCGACAGCAGCTATCCGTATACCTGACGCCAGGGCTGGCAGGGCAGCCGGTAAGCGTATGGTGAAAAATATACGGCCAGGTGTGGCATTCATGGTTTTAGCCAAATCCAGCCATCCGGTATGAGTGCGGCGTAAACCATCATATAGCGCGCTAGTGACAGGGAAGAAAATCATTAATACGGTAGTGGCGATTTTTGAGCTTAATCCATATCCTAGCCAAATCACTAATAAAGGTGCGATGGCAAATGTCGGGATGGCCTGGCTCATGATTAAGACGGGCCAAAACCATAATCGCAGCGGACGAAAAAATGTAATAGCGCACGCAGCTATGCAGCCAAATAAAATACCGAACATAAATCCTAATACCGTTTCCACAATAGTTGGGATCGCTTCTGCGGCGATGACGTTATGTTGATGATACAGAGTGAGGAAAACTTGAGTTGGAGAGGGTAATAAATAGGCTGGGATCTTCCATAGCGTGATTATACATTGCCAAATGAATAGCAGAGAAAAACCAATGCCAATATAGCGAACAGTGAGTTTCATGCAGCTGTACCTGCGGCTTGTGTCAGTTCATCGAATAATGAAGTTTGTAATGAGGTGAGCTCAGGATTGGATAAGGCCCGCGGAGTGGATGAAGTTAAAGAGGAAATAAATTTTAAATTTGCAGGTTGGCCTCGCATAATATAAATGACATTAGCCAGACGCAATGCTTCAGTTGGATCATGAGTGATAAATAAAACAGTTTTATCTTTTAATAATTCTGCAGCTAGCGATTGTAACTTGTATCGTGTGATCGCATCGAGTGCTGAAAAAGGTTCATCCATTAATACAACCGGTTTGTCTTCCATTAATGTTCTGACGAGTGCAACACGTTGACGCATGCCGCCGGATAATTGATGTGGATACAATGATAATGCCTGTCCAAGACCGGCTTGTGTCAATAAAAATGTTGCCCGAGCAAGATGATCTTGTTTGTTGTGAATATCATTACGCAATTTCATACCCAGTGTTGCGTTACTTAAAACAGTCATCCATGGAAGTAACAAATCATTTTGAGCCATGTAGGCAGCTTGTTGAGATAGGGGAATATCATTGCTTGTTGTGATGTGAGCCTGTATTTTTTCTTGTGGGGAGCTTAATCCGGCAATTAAGCGTAAGAGTGAACTTTTTCCAATACCGCTAGGTCCAAGTAAAGCCACCCATTGACTAGCAGGTATAGTTAAATGGATATCTGAAAAAATCAACTGGTTAGCATAAGATAGCGATGCGCTATTTATAGTAATGTCAGGTGTAGTCACTTTAATTTCTCGTTGATTAACGCATACCTCGCGGTACGCTAACTATAGATGGGATTGCATTGGGCTGCAAGAGGTATGCCTATGCCCTGTAAAATAATAACTTACCCATTTAACGCGCTCAGTTGGCAATAAAAATGCATGACTAAGGGCGTGAATTTTAAACTGTGTAAGGCCGTCGTCGCAAAAAACGCTCCTTGCAACGACGGCCACCTGTTACACACTTCAAATGACACGCCCTGGCTAAAGAAATTTTTAACACTTTCGAGATTTATCAATATTTCTTGCATATTGTCCCGCATTGATTGCAGGTACGCACACTAAAAAGATTTTTTTGTCATTATCTTCTAATGCTATACTATGGGCGCAAATACCATTTTGCAGTAAATGCTTTTTTACTTTATCGGTTTCATTTGAACAAGTAAATTCATGGTAAGCATCTACACTATGAGTGGGATAATGTTTCATTTTTGCTTTAAATGGTAATTCTGTTATATCTTGAATAATAAGTAGGTTTTGATTTATAACGTCTTCACTTGCATATAAATTTTCCCACTGAACTTTAGTGTTAAAAAAGCAGAAACGATACTGGCTTTCATCGCGAGGAGTCATTAAAGCTGCACTTGTACTAACAAGATAATTAACTGTATTGACACTTTTTGGTAAGTTCGCCAGCTTTGAAATATGTTCTCTTGAGCCCATATTATTTTTGACATGTTTGTTAATATTACTGCAAGTGTTTTTAAGTTTGTTTGATAAGTCGGGATTAAACCATTGATTGGTTTTCCCATTATACGAAAAAAAATAACATTCTTTTTCAGTATCAATACAATATAATGATCTTTCTTCTTCATTTCTATTTTCGAATTTATAATCAATCACATGTATTTTTTTAGTATCAATATCAAAAACAAAATTACTTAATTGTCTATCATAGAGATTTTTATAGAGAGTATCCAAAATGTTAAATCCCTCGATGCTAAAAAAATCTTTGACAGCATTAATAAATTCAAACCTATTTTTATATTGTTTTATCATTTTTTGTATTGATTCTATTGCATTTTTAGATTCATTAATGTCATATAACTCTTGAGCACTTGAAATAAGATTAATAGTATTTATATATTTTGAGTCTAAAGTGATTTTTTTAGTTTTAAAATCCTTGGGCGAGCAGCCTTTAAAATCATTGTCATTGACTCCAGCTTTATAAAATTGCCTGCATAGCGCGTCTGTTTTCATAAGAATTTTTTCATAAACCATCTGATATTTTGAGTCGTCATTAAATTTATTGTTCTCAAGGATTTTTTGTTTTTCGATAGTGATGTTTACATTTAATTGTTTAGCTACATTGAATAGTTCATTAATAACAAAGATAATGTTGTTATATGAGTATTTGGATGTTTCATCTCCGCCAATAATATAAACACAAATGTTATCTTTATAAGTGAAGTCATTCAGTCTATCTACTAAATTTGTCTTTTTATTCGATGGATCAACATGTATTAACAAATGATCTGTATCATGATGAATATATAAAGCAAGACAGGAAACCAGATTTTTGGTTCCGATATATTTTTTATTGGTAATAGGATTTAATTGATCGATATAGACTATTTCTTGTTGCATACAAACAATTGTTTTATCAGGACTTATGGAGGAATCAGTGCTATAATTAGAAGATAATTCTGGTTCTGGGAGTTTTTTCATTTCAGGAATAATCACGTTCTGAATGAATTGATCTGTTGGTTTTTTAGTAATTTTCAATTCATTTATACGTAACATTATTCTTTCCTCTCGTTATGTTTGATAGGCAAGCTCTTGAGATTTTGAACAGGCTTTTAGGCGATGGATATACAAGCGTGATTATAATGTATGCAGATTAAGAAAAGATTAACAGCGATTCTGCTCGAATAGCCTATATTAATTCATCTACCACCTCAGCAGATCATTCACCAGTGACACGGTCAACACAAATAATATCAACATAAATCCAAGCTTGTATAATATTTCCATTACTTTTTCTGGCACAGGGCGGCGTATGATGAATTCCACGGTTTGAATAAACAAATGTCCGCCGTCTAATCCTGGTATGGGTAAAAAATTAATGACGCCTATGGACACACTTAAAAATGCCAGGAAACCAAGGAATGAGACCAATCCAAAATTTAATGCATCACCTGCTGTGTCGAAAATGGTGATAGGCCCGCCTAGGCTTTGTAAGGACAACTTGCCTGTAATCAGTTTTCCTATGAGTAAAAAATTGAAATAGGTGAAGTCATATATTTGCTGTGCAGCTTGTGATAATGCAGCTAATGGAGATAATTTGATAATTTGCAATAATTCTGTTGGCGTGGTGAAGTCAGGCCCAATGCCAACATAGCCGGTTTTTTGCAGGAATATATTGCGCTGATGTCCAGCCTGTACAGAAAGTATTATCTCTTTATGGTTGCGTTCCAGTTTGAAGGTGAGTGTTTCATCAGGATGTGTTTGAATGGCTGTGACGATATTTTCCCATTGTTTAACAGGTTGGTTATTGATAGCAAGAATTTTATCGTTTAATTGAATGCCGGCAGAGGCTGCGGGTGATTTATCTGCGACTTTCCCTATAATTAAAGGAATATTTGGCATGTATGGTGTAATGCCTACGCTGCTTAGTGGGTCAGGCTTTAATTCGTTTAACTGCCAATGCGTTAAATCCAGACTATATTTTTCTATTTTATGATCACTGGGATTAGTGACTGTCATATTGATACTGTCATGATCACCTGCGTGAGCAATGAGACGTAAAATAAAATCTGTCCAGGCAACGACAGGATGGTGATCTACGCTCACAATTTCTTGATTCACTTTCAATCCAGCTTGTTCTGCAATGGAACCTGGTTCGATTGCTCCGATGATAGGTTTGACAGTGGTAAAGCCTATCATGAAGATCAGCCAATATAAGATAAGTGCACAAAAAATATTGCTGATCGGACCGGCTAAAACAATAAGAAATTTTTTGTAAAACGGCTGCCTGTTGTAAGCGCGGTGCAATTCATCTCGATGAACATTTCCTTCCGCTTCATCCAGCATTTTGACATAGCCGCCGAGTGGAACGAGAGCGAGTACATACTCTGTGCCGGATTTGTCTATCCATCGCCAAAGCGTTTTGCCAAAGCCGATAGAGAAACGTAATACTTTAACACCCAATAATCGTGCCGTGAGAAAGTGTGCTGCTTCATGTGTGCCAATCACAAAAAAGATAGTGATTAAAATGCCAGCGATAGAGATGATAAGATGAAGCATGTGGCTCCTAATAAATTTTACCTGGTTTTATTCCTAAGCCTTTTAATCGATTTGTCATTTTCGAGAGTGATGCGACATCACGAAATGGCCCGATTTTTACTCTATACAATTTACCTTTCGAAGTGGGATGGGTGATGTTTACCGGTGCGGATGAGAATGCACTTAAACGGCGTTGTAATTTCACAGCAAGGTTTTTATTTTTAAAGGCACCGACTTGAAGAAAGATGGGTTGTGAACTTTTATAACCAGATCGCAATGAGGGATGGCTTGTTTCTGATGCTACATCATGTTTACGGTGATTGACATGGACCCATGGTGATTTGATGGGTTGTGCATGACTAAACAGCGGTTCTTTATTGTAAAGCGCATAAGGGTTAATCGCTCGCACTCTCACTTGTGCTGTGCCATGCCCTAATATGCCGAGTTTTTTTGCAGCAACATAAGAAAGGTCTATGATGCGGTTAGATTCAAATGGTCCGCGATCATTGACTTTAACAATAATTTTTCTATCATTTTGCAAATGGGTGACTTCAACATAAGTGGGTAATGGTAAAGTCTTATGTGCAGCAGTCATACCAAGCATATTGTAGGGTTCGCCGCTGGAAGTGCGTTGGGCATGAAATTTTGTGCCGTACCATGAGGCGGTCCCGACTTCATTATAATTCCGGCTGGAAGGCAAAGTGTAATAACGTTTGCCAAAAACAACATAAGATTTTAAATTACCGTATTTGGCGAGTGGTTCAGGTTTTGGAACAGCATTAGGAATTTTTGATACATCGATATCGGCATTTGGTGGGCCATCAGGTTTACTGGTATGACTGCAGCTTGTGATTAAAACAATAGAAAATAAAATGAATAATAATGAAAGAACACGGTTGCAAATCCAAAACATATTTATTCCTTGTTTGTTCGATTGCGCAGGGTCTTAATGTAATAACTTAATTGGTAAACAGCCATAGCATATAAATCACTGGAATTATATCGTTTGATGACGTCAAAGTTACGAAAACCTAGCCAATACTCTGAGTTATAACGATTATCTAATTCTATCAGTTTGACCTTGAGATTTTCATTTTCATGTTTGACTTGTATTTTGGGAATAATACCAAAACGGGTGAGCTCGGAAACATAATAAGATTGATTGGGTTTGCTATATCGGGTCAGATAATGATAGCGATCACCCATGGCAAGAGCTTGAACAGCCACAGGTTCACCTGTTCCCCAACCATGTTTTCGATAATAATTTGCAATACTGCCTATTACATCCACTTCATTATTCATTAAATCTGTTTTGCCTGATCCCGAAAAATTCACAGCATAATAGCGATAACTGCTAGGCATGAATTGCGGCTGCCCAATGGCCCCTGCATATGATCCCATCACTTTCATGGGATCTAAATTATCTTCTCGCGTGAGTAATAAAAATTCGGTTAATTCTTTGCGAAAAAAATGGGAGCGAGGTGAATGATTGAACGCGAGATTACTGAGTGAATCAATAACACGATATTCTCCGGTTTTTTGACCGTATCGTGTTTCAATGCCTATGGTAGCAACAATGATACTGGCAGGAACGCCAAAAACTTTTTCAGCTTGATTTAACGCATCTTCATACTTATTCCAGAATTCTACACCATGGGTAATTCGCCATTCATTCACGAAAAGCATTTGGTATAAACGCCATGGTTCTTTTTCCAATGGTTTATTGATGTGACGTATCACCTGCGGACGCATTTTGACTTGGCTGAAAATATGGATTAACTGCTGCTTATCAAATTTATGTTTGGTAACCATGGTTTGAATATATTCTTGTACATCGCTGCGATTAACAAAATCCTCATCCGCATAGACGAGCTGAGAGACTGTGCACAGCAAAATGAATAAAGTGATACCAATTTTTTGAAAATCTATTCGCAGCATGCCTTCTATCCTTTCTTATGTAGTGACAAGTTTTCTGTGGGTCTGGATAGACATCAGAATACCGAAACTTGCCATCACCGTCACCATAGATGATCCACCATAACTAACCAGAGGTAAAGGAACACCAACTACAGGTAGTATACCTGTAACCATTCCCATATTGATGAAAAAGGAAATAAAAAAAGTCAGCGTGATGCTTCCTGCTAAAAGCCGCGAAAAAGTATCTTGAGCATGAATGGTGATATAAAAACCGCGGAATACAATTAGAAGAAAGAGAACAATCAGAATTAAAGTTCCAACAAAACCAAATTCTTCTCCGCAAACGGCAAATATAAAGTCAGTCGTATGTTCAGGTAAAAAATGTAAATTCGATTGTGTGCCGTTTAACCAGCCTTTGCCAAAAAGACCCCCAGATCCAATCGCGATCTTGGATTGAATGATGTGATAACCTGCGCCAAGCGGGTCACGCTCAGGGTTTAAAAAAGTGAGAACGCGTTGGCGCTGATATTCATGCAATATATACCAGGCAAATGGAACGCAAGCAGCAATAAAGGTTAGGGAAGCGAGAATAATTTGCCAGCTTAATCCGGCAAGAAATAATACACTGGCTCCTGCTATGGCTAAAAGAATACCTGTTCCCAAGTCTGGTTGTTTGGCAGTTAATACGGCTGGGATAAGAATGATAGGCACAGCAATTAATACAGATCTCAGCGTGATGGGCAAATCGATTTTATGGTAATACCATGCAAGAACAAGTGGAATAGCAAGCTTCATCACTTCAGCAGGTTGAAAACGCATAAATCCAAGATTAATCCAGCGTTGTGCTCCTTTTCCTATGTGTCCGGTAACTAACACCACCATCAGCAGGATTAAACCGATTGTATAAATCCAGGGTGCCCAGCGTTGTAAGGTATAAGGTGAAATTTGCGCAAACACAAGCATGACACCAAAGGCGAATAGCAAGCGCATGGCTTGATATTCTATAGAGTGCACGCTTTGATTGCTGGCGCTGTAAAGGACCAATAATCCTGCAGAAGTGAGCAGCAGCAAAAATGCCAGCAGTGTGCCATCGATATGGATATATTGCCAAAAAGGACGATAACGTGAATCATGCACAGGTTTATTGATTTTGAATTTACGGCTGTTGTCTATAAACATGATATTTTCACTTACCTCGCTGCTTGGGGAGAGGGTGTTAGTGATAGTGTTTGTATCAATGAAGGTTTAGCGGCATCGGGTTGGCTTGCCAAATAATAATCAATAAGGGCCCTGGCAGTTTCAATAGCATTGTTACTGTTTTCAGTAATAATTGCTACAGCAATTTTGGGATCTTCTACCGGTGCAAAAGCAATAAAAAGGTGATGGTCACGTAATTTTTCAGGCATGGATTCTTGTTTGTCTTCTTCATCCGGATTACGGCGTTTGGATAATGCAGCCGTTCCCGTTTTTGCTGCAATCGTGTAACGGTAGTTTCGGCCAAATTGCGTGTAAGCCGTTCCTTGAGGCAGAGCAACCACGTTTTGCATGGCTTCAATGACAAGATCCCAATACTTATTATCTTTGAGTTTTACAGGTTCAATAGCGGTAGGCGTATGTTTTATATACGTTTTTCCGGGTATTTGTTCGCCTAATAATAAATAAGGTACGTATCTTTTTCCACGAGTCGCCATAGTTGAGACAGCAGAAGCTAATTGTATGGGAGTTGCCTGCATATCACCTTGCCCTATGCTGGAATTAATGGTATCGCCAGGAAACCACCGCGTTCCCCTGAATTTGAGTTTAGAGGCAGGCGACGCGACAATACCAGGTAATTCTCCATCCAGATCGATGCCTGTTAACGTGCCATAACCAAACTGTCTCAGTATCGAATCTATCGCTTGAATGCCCATTTTATAAGCCAGCTGATAAAAATAGACATCGCAGGAAACAGTGACTGCGGTTTGTAGATTGACTCGTCCATGGCCATTACGCCTCCAATCATGCCAGGGGCGCGAAACATTGGGCAGCCTGAATATGCCAGTGTCAGAAATGGCGAATTCAGGTGTTGTGGCCCCTGATTGCAAACCTTCCAAAGCCAGATAAGGTTTAATGGTTGAAGCCAGCGGATAAAGCCCGCGTAAAGCTCTATCGTAAAGTGGCTTTTCTTCCGATTGTTGTAATTCTTGATAATCTTTTTGGCTTATTCCCTCTACAAAAAGATTAGGATCGTAAGCAGGCTGGCTGACCATGGCAAGCACTTGCCCGGTTTGTGGCTGGATAGCAACAATGGCGCCGCGATGGTCGACTAATGCTTTCTCGGCGGCAAATTGTAAACCACTGTCTATGGTGAGATAGAGGTTTTTTCCAGGGGTGCCGCTGATATTTTTTAATACACGTATGGGTTTGCCGCTAGCGTCATTTTCGACTTCTTCATAGCCAACATTACCATGCAGCTCTTCTTCATAAAATTTTTCTATTCCCAATTTGCCTATATAGTGACTGGCGCTATAGTTAATCTGGTCTATCTCTGCTAATTCTTGGGTATTGATACGTCCTACATATCCCAAAACGTGACTAAAGCTTTCTCCATAGGGGTAATGCCGCATTAAGCGTGCTTTGATAAGAACACCCGGGAAGCGATATTGATTTTCGGTAAATCGGGCAACTTCTTCTTCAGTTAATCGTAGTTTGAGCGGAATCTCGTCGAATCGCCGGTGTTGCTTCAATTGTTTTTTGAATTGGGTGAGATCACTATCGCTGACATCTACGATTTTTTCTAATGCAATCAATGTTTTTTGTAAATCAGGCACTTGCAAGGGGATGATATCCAAACTGAATACGGGCACGTTTTCAGCCAATAACACACCATTTCTATCATAAATCAAACCTCGGGTAGGCTCTATGGGAACAAGGTCAATGGCATTTTTAGTCGATAAGGTGGTATACAATTCATTTTTATAAATTTGCAAATAAGCAAGACGAGAGAGCAGCAAGAAAACAAAAATACAAATACCAAAAATCGCCAACATGGAACGCCTGGTCGTTAGTTGGACTTCGTGGTAATGGTTTTTAATGGATATCCGTTTCTGCATAGTTGATATCTAAATGGCCGCTCTGTAAGTGTATATACTACAGAAATTACTTGCTGACAGCGAGTCTTCTCAAGAAAAACGATATCCGATATCAACCACCATGGGAATGGTTATGCCATGGTTGTAAGCAGATAAACCTGCATTTGAATAATGGACGGCGTGCAAGCCTAATGAGAATTGCTGTGTGGTTCCGAGGTAAAAGCCCGCGCCCATTTTATCCTGAAAGGTGGGGTGCATGCCGAGATTACGGTCATCGAATTTAAGATGGTTGAAATAAGCGATACCTATGCCGAATTCAATATAAGGTGAGACAGGCCCGCGTTTTTTAAATGTATAACGTACAACGGGAGAGATAGAGTATATGCTGAGGGTTCTGTAATAAGGCCGGTTTGTAATCCAGAAATGACCTAAGCCGCCATCAAAGTAAACATTAAATTGCCGCCATTTGAATTGCTGAGGATCGTAGATGAGCATGAATTGATAGCCATGCATAAACTCGGGTTCTTTGGTGATTTGAACGTAGGAAAGAGTTGCGCCGTAATAAGGTGTATCGCAATGAGAACTTGTGTAATGGGGTGCGGCAATACTCCCTATTGGGAGTATGAAACTCAAGAGAGTAATCAATAACTTGAATCGTTCCATGTTTCGTTATGATTTTTCATCAGGATAGGTAAGTGATGATGTTAGCATGAAGTTTTGATGTGTCAAAGTTGCTTGTTTTCTGATTGAAGATCTGTGCCCAGACAGGATTTTGACAACTCAAGCGGAGCGAGCCGGAGGCGAGTGAGCCATTGTCAAATACATCATCCTGCCCGCATGACTAAAATGATCATGACTAAAAGGGTTACAGGATTGCATTGTTGGCAGTGTTTACGGCTTTCTCTTGATCCCCAGCGCAGCAAGCCTGGTCTCGAGACTAGGATGAGTCGAAAACATGTCACTGACAGTGGTCATGGATTCTATGCCAGCTTGAATAGGATCAAAAATATACGCTTCTCGGCGTACATTTTCATGCGGCGTTTGTTGATAGTCGGCATTATACTGATCACGGTTTTGCACATGATCATCAGAAATTTTCATGAGTGCCGAAGCGAGCGGCTGGTTAGCGCGCATCAATTCAACGCAGCCTGCGTCTGCCATTAATTCACGTGTACGGCTTAAATATAATAGCAATAACATACTGATAATCGGCAGCAAATAACGCAGGATAATAATGATAGTCACTAGCGCATTACCAGAACGATTGTCGGAATTACGTCTGTTACTTGAGAAAATCATATTGTAAAACAACATATCCAAAACCATGATAGACATGTTTGCTAATAACGAAGCCGTGAGAGTTAATTTAATATCGAGATGGCGTATGTGGCTTAATTCATGTGCCATGACGGCTTGTATTTCATCGCGATTAAGTTTGGTCATTAAGCCGCGCGTAATAGCAACCATAGCCGATTTTTCACTATAACCGCTGGCAAAAGCATTCATGTAATCAGCTTCTATAATGAAAACTCTTGGCATATATCGCAAACCGGCAGCGATTTTCATTTCCTCAATCACATTATATAATTGTTGCTCTGCCACGTTTTGTGCAGTGGTAGGTGTGATTTCATGGTATTCCGTACCTAGCAGCATGAGTTTGTCATACAGGCTATAACTGACTAGTAAGGAAATGGCTGCAATAGCCAGCATGATGATGGTTGCAATGGGAAATATCTGAAAGGTAATCAAGGCAGTAAACAATTGCGATAGGCTTGCATGTGGATACAGTTGTGAAGACATATACATGTCGACCAACATGCCTATGCCGCAATAAATCAGAAAAAATATGAAGATGACTATGCGTGTACGAAAATTATTTTGGCGCAGTGTATTGCGCCAATCTGAAGTAGAAACGGTATATTGGTCGAATGAATTAGGCATGTGATCGCTGATTATAATTTAACAGTATAAGATTCTTGTTCTGCTATTTTTTGTTCACTCAACTGCCAGTAAGGGAAATCAAAATCCAGTTTACCTTTAAACGCACCAACGACCACATTGGCAGGGAAGGATTTTTTGCTGGCATTATACATTTCAATACTGTCATTCAGCGATTGCTTGGCATATGCCAATTTATTTTCGGTGCTCACAATTTCTTCTTGTAATTGCATGACGTTTTGATTGGCTTTGAGATCAGGATATTGCTCAAAAACCAGATTGATATGGGTGGCAATATCTGAAATTTTGTTTTCTGCTGCGATACGTGATTTCTCATCGCCGCTGGCTTGCGCTGTTTGTGCCTGATTTCTGAGTGCAACCACATCTTTTAAAGTGGTTTGTTCATAATCCATGTATTTTTTTACAACATTGATTAATGATTCGAATACTTTGAAACGTCGGTCTAATTGAATATCAATTTGTTTTTGATTATTGCGCACCGTTTCAATCTGGGAAATCATGCGATTGTAAGTGAGGATAATAAAACCGACGATTGCTGCTAAAATTAACAACAGGATAAGAGACATTTGGAACTCCTCTTTGGGGAAGTCATTACGATGTATCTTGCACTCTTAATGCACATCATATAATTATAGCATTTTGTATTATGAAGCCAAAGGGAATCTGCACTATGTCTACCGAAACATTAAATTTAACACCGCAAGTTTATAAATATTTTCTTGATAAATCTTTGCGCGATCAAGATGTACTCAAGGAACTCCGTGAAGAAACGCATAAACTTTCTCAATACGTCATGCAAATTTCGCCTGAACAAGGCCAATTTATGTCATTATTGGTTGAGTTAATCGAAGCCAAAAAGACGTTGGATATTGGCACGTTTACAGGCTATAGCGCATTGGTAGTGGCTTTGGCATTGCCTCGCGATGGAAAAGTGGTTACTTGCGATGTCAGCGTGGAATGGACCAATATCGCAAAACGGTTTTGGGAAATGGCGGGTGCTGCACAAAAAATTGACCTGAATATTGGGCCTGCACGCGAGACCTTGCAAAAATTAATCGATAATGGTGAAGCAGGAACATTCGATTTTGCATTTATCGATGCAGACAAGAGAAATTATTCGCATTATTACGAAGCCGCACTCACATTACTGAGGCCAGGCGGATTAATCGCTATTGATAATGTCTTGTGGAGCGGCGAAGTGGCAAATCCTGCGAATCAGGAAAATGAAACGAATGCCATTCGCGAAGTCAATGAATTGGTTTATCATGATGAACGCGTCACTATGAGCATGCTGCCATTAGGCGATGGGTTAACACTGGCCAGGAAAAGATAGAACACATGATTAGGGTCTTTTGACAATTACAATTCTAGCGGCAAAACGAATCACATCGGCTAAAAGGAGTTCTCGCGTTTTTCAGCAGGAACTCCTGAAATTGGACTGAACGTGCGAGTGAATAAATGATGTTGCTTTTGCAAGTTCTGTCCAGCGTATTTTTAAACCTAGAAACTGCAGTTGATTCGCGGTGCGATGCGTAACATCTTGATTGATCTAAGACTTTTAAAAATTTTCGGATCGCCAATAAGGTGACCGCTCAAATTTTTAAAAGTTTATCTCAATCAATCTGTTACACCTCGCACTCGCGCCCAACTGCAGTTTCTAGGTTAAAGGAATTAAACTACAATTTCAATCGCTCACTTCTCTCTTTTAGCATGTGAAGATATTTTTCTTGCATTTTTTGTGATAAAAAACTGGCATTAATTATTTCTCTCCATTGAGGAATGGTTTGTTGGAATGCTTGCTTTACTTCCGTGATAATAGTCTGATTTAATTTTAATCGCTCAACAGCAAAATATTCGAAAAAATCCTGTCTCGTTAAATTGGTTTTTTTACCATTTAAAGGCAATGCCAGTTCTTCTCTGAAATTCTTCTGTGCAATACTTGTGTTAAGTAAATCATATGCAGGTGACAGAGTAATTTTGTTATCTCTAGTAATGAGTGAGAAATTTTTTAAATGCATATCTTCATTGCCGACGAGAAAATTAAATAGAGTTAATTTGAGTAATTTAACGAGTTCAATTTTGGGAAATGAACAAAATTTTCCTATGATAGTAATCACTTTTTCCATTGAACTTTTATATTTGGTGTGGCGATCTTCGCCTGAAAGTTGTGCGAAATCCTCTAGTGCTAATTTTTTATTGTGTCCAGCTCGATCAAAACGTTTAATAAAATAGGTCATGCTATTGTCTTTAGAATAAATCAAGCCGTGAAGAGGCACTTCAAGACCTATTGTTGTTGCTAATGACATAGTAATAGCTTCATTTTCAGGCAACTCAGGATAAGATGCGCTTTGTGGTTTCAAAATATAGTGACCAGATTGATCGACGATTTCAAAACATCCCTTTTTAATCTTTAATTGCGCGCTTAATTTAGTTTGTACACCTTGAATAGACATTTTTCCCGCACGATCGATTGCTTCTTTGCGTTGTTCATCAGCACTCAAATCTAATGGGCTGAGATTTTTTAATTGAGGAGAGAGTAGCCGCAATCCCCGATTTGAATAATATTCCTGATCGTTTATGATTTCGTAAGTAATAGGGCAGCGTTTCATTCTAGTTCTTCTAGGGTGACCGCGCCCACGACGTCCTGGCCAACTTGTATTAATTGTCCAAAATAGTCATTTCTATCTAACTTATACTTGCGTAAAAGCGCTTCTAGCATAATTCCCTCTGGCAGCAATCCTTCAAAAAAGGCAGGAAATTTGATGAATTCATAACTCTGGTTTGTTAAAGGCATAGTGAGTGAAACAGGATCCCCGTGATAGTGAGTGTGGTAAGTGAATTTGTATTTATCTTTGTGTAATTCTTCTAATAACCCCGCATCAACACCGTTCACTAATACACGAGCTTTTCTCATGAGTTATCATCCTTCGTTTGTGTAAAAGGTGTTTCGAATTTAATTTTAATATTTAAAACATCTAATACTTTTAATAATGTATCTAACTGTACTGTTGTTTTACCTTTTTCAATATCAAAGATAACGGTTTTACCTACGCCAGCTAGCCTGGCTAATTCTTGTTGCGATAAGCCGCTTTGCTTGCGGTAATAATGTGCTATCTTTGCGAGTTCATTTGAGATCATATTCAGGCCATAAAGAGACATATATTACTGTTATAGCAGTAAATTTGACATATAGACAGTTTTTTATCTAAGTTTATCGATAAATATGCTTAATATTACCGTTATAGCGGTAAATAATGCTGATTTATTAAAAATTTGACTGATTATTGAAAGAAAAAGTGAAATATTACTGCTATAAGAGTATTTTCGAAAGAAGTCTAAAAAATATTAGCATACTCCCGCTGACCCTAGCTAAAAATCATGTTGGCGCAAATTACACTCTCGCAATATCATATTCTTTAAACACATGTTCTACCCATAAATTGCTAAGTATATCCAGTAACCGGTTTTGCATTTGACGTGCATCAATATGGTCAATATCAATGATTTCCAGCGGCTGATCTTGCCATGAGCAGGCAAATACGGCTTTGGTGCGTTGTCCTGTTTCAGGATCAATTTGCCATTGCAAACATTGCGCGCAAACCCCTTTGAGCATACATTGCATGTTGCCATAAACCGAACCAAAAACCTTTGGGTCTTTAAGCAAGTATTCCTTGAGTAATGGTTTACGTGCTGCCTGAAAACGGCGCAGCAAGTCAGTGTCACCAACAATAAATATTCTATCCACATCAGACAGTGAAATAGCATCGGCATGTTGAATTAATGCGGCAATGACATCATCACCATTGATAGAGTAATCACTGCTGCGAGCAGCTTGTACGCATTCACCATTTTTGGTTAGCCATATGATAGTGTCAGCTACTTTTTCTAATTCAGTCTGACAAAATACGTCATCGCGGTGATTGAAAAACCCTGCATAAATAACACGATTACCCGCTGTGCGCATTTCTGATCCATAGCTGCGCAGAAAAGAAAAACTGGATGCATTGCCAATGATCAGCACGGTTTCATGTTCAGTCGGAATTTTTGTGCGCACACCTGTCGGCCCCATGAGTGAAACGGGCTCATCGGGTTTTAAGGTTGCACACAGTTTTGCTGTTGCATTCGTTTCAGTGACAATGAATGTCAACGTACCATTGGTATGATTGCAATCTGCTGTCACGAGGGCAAGTGGTTCCATTTGTAACAGCGTATGATCTATGCGTGGCGCTAATGTTTCAAAATTTTGCAAGCGATAAAATTGCCCAGCTTTAAAATGTTTGGCGGCGAGTGGCGCTTGTATCGTTAATTCAATGACATTTTTGGTTTTGCGTGTAATGGATTTCACCTTGGATTTAAATAAATAATCCATTTTCTCAGCAAAATGTTTATATTCTTCATCGCTGCCGCGTTGATCGAGTTTGCTTTCCAATAACTTTAAAATTTTGGGATAGGTGCGTAATCCTGATGCAATGGCTTTGACCACGTTACCATGAAAGACAGGATGGGTATCGCCAATTAAACTGACACGGTGTTGATCTTTATGATAGGAAGTAAACGGGCCGAATTGATTATCTTTGCAATGCTCAACACCGTGCGCAACATTGAGTGCATTATCGATGTCTTCGTAATGTTGATATTGCAGATTTAACCGGTTAAATGTACCTCTGTGCTCAAATTCATAAGCTGTGTTTGGTTGTGTTCCCGTTGCGACTAAAATGGAACGTGCAGGCAAGCGTACTTCTTCTTTGGTTGTCACCCAATCATTTTCAGGCGTGCGTATACGTTTGTGGCAAAGTAAAGCCTCGGCATGACCATATTCATTTAAATCCACAGCGGAAGGTTCTAATCCTTCACAATAATAAATGCCTTCTTCCAATGCCTTTTGTAATTCTTCATGATTATTGACATAAGCAGGTGATTCTTGCATGGATCGGCGATAGGCGATAGTGACACCGCCCCATTCGCACGTCAATTTGATAAAGTCAGGTTGTTGTCCTTGTTCTGTGGCGCGATGACGTTCTTTGCGCACGGCTAAACCATGACGTAAATATTCAGCGAGAATTTCACGTGAAGCAGGGTCCAGTTGATGATGAATATATTCTTCACCATATTCTGCACAAAGAATTTCATAACGCATATGAATTTTTTCAACTTGCGTGATGTAATAAGCTTGTAATTCTGTTGCCGTATCGACACCGGTTAACCCGCCGCCTATGACAACAGCAGGTAAGCGAATTTGCAAGTTCGTGAGGCTGCTGGATTTGGCAGCATTGCCTAATTGTAATGCCATTAAAAAGTCATTGGCTTGACGCATACCAGTGGCGAGGCTGCCAGGAATGGGCAATGCTTTTGGCAAGCCAGCACCCACAGCAACCACAAAATGATCGAAGCCCATGTTCCATGCATCTTCTATGGTGATAGTGCCGCCAAAACGCACACCGCCAAATACTTGAAAATGCGGACGTCGCATCAAGCTGAGATAAATTAATTTTAAAAAGTTCTTATCCCATCGTACAGTGATGCCATATTCAGCGACACCACCAAAGCCAGCCATCAGGCGTTCATCCAGAGATTCTTTAAGATCATTGAATTGATAAACAGGTTGTTGAATGATGTTTTCCGGCAAAGGTTCAATTTTCAATCCATCAAATCCGACAACAGTAAAACCTTCCAGTAATAAATGATGAGCCAATGTAAATCCTGCCGGGCCCATGCCAGCTATCATGACTTTTAAGCCATTATAAGGTTTCATTACCCATTGGCGTTGTCGCAGTGGATTCCAGCGTGTGAGTAAATCATAAATTTCTACACCCCAGGGTAAATCCAGCACATCCGTCAACACACGCGTTTCAATTTGCGGAATATTAACGGGATCTTGTTTTTGATAGATACAGGCTTTCATGCAGTCATTGCAAATGCGATGACCCGTCGCAGGACACATGGGATTATCCACCATGACCATGGCGAGTGAAGCCAGTGTATGGCCATCTTTCTTGAGGAAGTGCATTTCAGAAATTTTTTCTTCTAGCGGGCAGCCAGTGAGTGTGATATCCAGCGGGTTTTTTTTGAATCCTTGAGAGGGATCCCCTTTTTTGACAGGAAACCCTTTAGAACAAAAATCACCGTCATGATCGTGACAATAAATACAGTAATTAATTTCATCTTGCACTTCACGTACAGTCATGCGGTTATCAGTGAGTTTGAATCCATCACGCAAACGCAATGCTGATTCAGGTGCAGCAACGCGATTGTATTTATCATGCGCAAGCGGAATGGTGTTAACCAGGCGGGCGTGATCGATGCGTTCTGGAATTTGAAAACTGGTCCAGTTGTGCGTGATTGTCTGTCCTTCGTCGGAGGCGAGTGCCCGGGTACACCAGTGTACGAGTTTTTCTATTTCAGTTTTAAAAGTATCAGGTGTGTTGAGATAATGTGTTCCTAATAAAGCAATCGCCAGTTCTTTATCTTCAGATTGCAGCGGTGCTTTTTTTAATTCAGTTTGTAACCAATCATTCAATTCTGAAAAAGCGGGAAAAGAACCCGCTTTATTCAATTCTTTTTTTGCACGGCGCAAGATGAAATATTTTTTAAAGGCTGAGATGGGATTCAGGGATGTCGTCTTTGCCTGGCTGATGGCGACAGCTTCTTCAATGTTGAATAAAGAAGCGAGAAACGTTTCGAGAATAACGGCGCATTGAATTAATAATTCGCTGGTTTCTTGTGTGCTAGTGCTGATAGGGGCGTTTCGATAAGCGATGAGTTGGTCGTGCAGAGCAGAATGATGGCTTTTCAGCGTGCTGAGAAAAGCCTGATCCAGACGGTTTAACCCATCCGAGTGTAGTAACTCGTTAAATGTAAAGCCATTTAAGTGTAATGCTGGGCGTGTAGTCGTCATGTGGTTATTGTAATGCAATTAATGTAATTTGCGAATAAGTGCGTGGATTATATGTGAATTTTACGGCTATTGGGAGGAGAAGATACTTTCTGAGATACGATTGTCCTATTAAAATAGTGGTATTAATTAAAGCCATTGCGAGCGAAGCGAAGCAATCCAGAAATTTTAAAATATTTACAATAGCTTAGTCATGTACAAGAATCATCATTATCTAAAATAAATATCTGTATATACTATAATTATATAATAGGTAAAAGTTGTCAACGAGGGCGATATTATGAGCACAACGAGAGATGACGCTGATAAAGGAATGCCGACACTGACAGATGAACAGGTGCTAATATTGAAAATTGGAAATACCCCGGGAAATAAAGATAATTTATTCAAGACACTTGAATATTTAGAAAAACATCCGGAGTGGTTCAAAGATAAGAAAATCCAGGGATATTCCCTGAATCCTGTTAATCGTTCTCTAAAAAGCGACAAAATAAGCATTACTTCGGAATTGATAAGAAATGCAAAACTGGTAGTCGGTCAAAACGCCGAATTGAAATCTTATGAAATGCTGACGGTGACGGAATTTTTAAATTTCCTGGTCAGGGAAGCTTATATACTGAATCCTTCCAGACCAGAAACAGCACCAACAAAAACAGCACCAACAAAAACAGCACCAACAAAAACAGCGCGAGAAAAAGTACTAGCACCAGAAACAGCACCAACAAAGGATGTTTTTGTAGCACTTCAATCAAGTGAGGAAAACGTATTAAATGTATTAAAAGCAAGCAATAAAAAACGCTATTTGAATGAATACACTTCTCATATTGAAAGAGCCTCTGAGCAATTGACGGATTATGTGATGTTGAAGATATCCAGGCTTGACGATGCAAGTGAGGGAAAAGAGGTAAATAAAAATCTCCAATCATTGCAGGATTCTATATCAGATTATGTCAGCAATGATATTATGCAAATCATTCTCAATGACTCACCTCGAAAATCAGCATTGGCTGTGACACGTTGGTTAAATATCGCATCAGAGTGCACAAAACGGGGTGATATGTTTACAGGAATAGCGATATATAATTCACTTTTTGGGCCTCCTCTGAATAATTTTGAGATTGCTAAAGAAGCTTGCAATCAAAATGCTGCTAGTCAATTCATAGAATCGTATTATGATTCCAGAAATAATGCTGATACTTATACCCGTGCTAAATGTATGTTAACGCCACCGGCTATACCCGCATTACCCTCGCTAATTGCAAAAATGACTAAGTCTGAAAGTGATAAAATTGCGCTTGAGAATCTTAAGGCGGAGATGCGAATCTATATTCTTCAGGCTAAGATATTGGCGGCTAATATAAAACCATCTCCACTCCATCAGGAAATAGATGCATTCACATTGAATGACACGGCAGCACAGAATACGACAATAAAAATATCAAAAGCAGATAATAATACGTTATCTAAGCTGGGAGCTACCATTAAAGATAAGAACAACGAATATAAAAATTTTAATGAAGCAGGGCAAATAGGTAAATTATTTTCGAAAAATAAAGTGGAAGAAAAAGATCAGAATTTAAAAGAATATATTACCTCAAGAGCAGCAAATAGCGATCTTTTGCTTAACCAGGAGTTGCATTTTGAATCAATGATTAGTAGAGCAGCGAATGAATTGGATGATAAGAAAAAGAAAGAAGAATTACTAGATTTATATGGACGTATCAAAAGAGCGGGTTCTTATCAAGAAAAAATTAACATATTGAATCTGGGAATGAAGCAGTTCTCTAATATAAAAGGAAGCTTCATAGGCATGTTGGAAAAAGATGAACATGGCAAAGATATAACCAAGGGTGCATATGAAGTCGATAATTTATTGGATCACATTTCCAGGGCTTATAAAAATGGAATAGACGCGGATAATACAATGAAACAATCCATGAAGAAAGGATTAATTGTTTCGGGTATATCTGCATTGCTTGATATTCAAGCTGTACAGTATACACTTACGACTGCTTCACTTTATGTTAATCAGAAAAATAATATAGTCAATTTGACTGCATTGGAGAAGGAATTAAAGAGAAAAATAAATAAAACAGATCTTGATAGCTATTTTGCTCAAAAAAATCAAATTGATGAACTAAGGAAAAAAATTTCACCGGATACACTGGATAATTTTGATAGGTTAAATGCGGACATTAAATTGTTAGAGCATCGCATAGATCTCACGGAAACTGAAATACCAACAATTACTGATGAGAAAGTCAGTGCTGAAAAGAAACAGGCTAACTTAAAAAATAAAGAAATTTTAAATGATAACGTAAGAAAACGAAATGAATTGCTTAAAAATGATTCAATATCAAAATTGGATCAATTACAAAAAGATCTTATGTTGGTAATGAAAAATGATGATGTCGTTAAATTGCATGAGTGTTTGTTGGGTATTGATGCATCTTCAAAAGCAGCAGAAAAAGCAGCTAACTATCTCACACAATCAGGTTTGGATGTTAGTAAAATAAATACGGGTAAATCACTTGATGAATTTAATCAGGCTTGCAAAGAGCTAACTGAAATATTAAAAAAAGCTTCCACGACGACTGAAGACGCAGCGTCATTATTGGAAAAGTTGAACCGACTAAAAGAAAATCAAAGCCTGAATTTTTTGAAAGAAATAAAAATAAATGGAGTCAATGCTTTTGAGAAGGTTTCTATAAAAATACTCGAACTGGATGTTGAAAAAAAACGTATACATGAAAATTCATGTGCAGTGAATATGAAAGCGTGTGTAAGAAATAAGGAAAGGATAAGCTTGGAGGCTTACATTAATAAGAGTCAGGAAAAGATAGATAATATTAAAAAAAGTCAACGTGATAATGTGGACAACAAAAAAACTGGCGTACATGAAAATAAGGTCAACGCACTTAAAGAATTGATGCTTTTTATGGACAAGCCTGATTTGAATCACGCGGAAAAAATAAAACATATAAATAATGTATTGGACAGTGGTGTATTAGGAAAGCGTACATTAAGTGGTAAAAGTGATTTTCACGGTAAAAATACTCTTAAAAGGATGATAGGAAAAAAGACGTTAGCGACGAAGCGTTTGTTGGCTTATAAGACTGCCCTGGAAGAAAAAGCTATGCTTGAAAATCATGAGGCAATTGTAAAGAATGCTGCTTCATCACAACAACAGCTTGAGCAAGCTAAGCAGGCACTGCATGATGAGACTGAGAAAATCAAGGTTGTTGCAAATCCACTACCAGTAAAGCCGGAGAAGGTTGATCAGCAGCCAGCAAAGCCATTACCCATCATAACGGGTATCACGAATCTCGATGCCATTAGAAATGCAGATTCTATTGTTAGACTGGGTCGACTTCTCGATGGGGTTATTAAGCAATCTGACAAAATTCTCGAAAAACTCAAAACAAGTAAAGTTGACGACCCCCTTGGTATTAATATTGATATTATTATGGAAGAAAAGATTATCCGAGATACTTTAGATCAACTAAGAGCTTTAAAAGATACCCTATCGGGACCGGTAATATCGGTGAAACCGAATGAGTTATCAAAACAAATCAATACATTGTTTGATCAAGTAAAAAATGTAGATAAAGTTAATAGGATACGATTGGAAAAAACAGATAATGATACAGAGAAAGAGGGGGTTGAAGATTCTAGTGGTAATGGGCATAGTCTTAATAAATAAATGTCATTCAGATTTCATCAGTGCTTCAGTGGTTCTCGTTGCAACCTTCGTTGTTGATTAAATAATCATTATTTTTACATAAGCCCTAAATACTATTTTAATCTTTCAGGGGTAGACTACAAATAAGTAAGTCATTAAACGAGGGTAGTGGTATGAATAATAGTAGGTCAGTACTTACAGACGAACACATTAAGGCTTTGCAAGCTGGGAATGTTGAATCTAATAAAAATAACTTGAAAATCACGCTGGAATATTTGAAAAAGCACCCAGAGTTGATCACTGCGACAGAAATTGATGGGTATGGAGTGAATTATAAAACTGAAACAATAAGCAAAAAACTGCCTATTACACCGGAATTAATTAACCAGGCCATATTAGTGGTGGGTGGGCATCAATATAAAAATTATGAAATGGCGACTGTGAATGCATTATTAGATCAACTGACTAGAGAAGCTCATGCTCATATTCGTTCCAAAAAGATCGAAATACAAAAACGTGAACAAGAGCATTTAAATGCTAGCACATTGCCCACATCACCTGCACTGCCTGCATCGCCCGCATCGCCCCCGCCTACCCTGGATGATGCAATTAAAGCGATACACAATTATTTAGCGAAGTCACCAGGTGAGAAAAGTCAATTTATGGATTTAGTCAAATGCTTCGATCGCCATATATACACAGTTCGAGCCGAACATATGACGGGCGAAATCAGGGAAATCCAAGAAAAAATTCTCGAGATTTACGCCCATACATTCACTGCGGTGGCTCGTGCAGAATATGAAAAATTTAATATCGATCATTTGAAGCGATTAAAAGATTTTGATAGTCAAACAAGCAATATAACGGGTTTATCAGGAGACATTGCAAAAAGTGTCATGCTTCAAGTGGTATATGAAGAAGATGATCACATTAGAAAAGGAGTCATTGAACGATATATTTTACTGGCGGACAAGTTAACGAAGGAAGGCAATTTTTTTAGCGCTAATGGAATTTACCAGGGGCTTGCTATGCCAGAATGCAGTCGGCTTTATAAAAACAATTCGGGTATAAACTTAACAGAAATACCCGTCAAGAAGCTGATCGAGTTACAATCGCTTTATGGTGGGCGAGCTTCTGACAAAAATCATTTAATTGAGTTGATGACAAAATGCAATGGTTCTACTTTACCTGTTCTTGATAAATTGAAATTTGATATTGAGACAAAATATGCAGGATCGATGGACAAATTAACGAATGAAAAAAATAGTCTGGAAAAAGAATGGGTTAATTTGAAAAACAAACAGGCGGAGGAGGTGACTATCTCTGCGATGGAGTTAAAAATAAAAGAATATGCGGAAAGAATTCAGGAGCAATCACATAAAAATCTGGCGAAAGTGGGTGATGACTATAAGCAGATTTATAAAGCAGAAAAAGCCCCGCTTTTAATGAATAATATAGATTTATCTGTTGATGTCGTGACTCAGGCTAAATCAGTGGAACAGACATTACATTATTTAACGATAGGCGATTTAAAAAGTATATTAGAGACGAGTCGAACGGTATTGGAGAACAGGCTTTCTTTTGCTCTTAAAGACGGAGATAAAGATTCAGTGGTGGCTGTCATTGAGCAATATGTCAAAGATATCACTCCCGTTATTTTGGTTCGTCAAAATGAGACACAGGAATTAATCACGCATTTAAATACTGTAATGAATACCATTCGTGATTCATCATTTGATCTTAAGCAACTTCAGAATGCTGAGCATCAAAAAGATAGAATCGTTTTTCAACAAAAAGTGTTAACTCCTGTAGAAAATACCTATGTCTTATTTAAACAACAAAATGACAAGGAAATAAAGGCGGTTAATGAACTGTCAAATCGTAGAGTCAGTCACATGCAACAAGTTGCACGTGAGCAGATGATTAATAAGACACCTATATATGGCAAATTGCTAGCATATCAGGAAGCACTGCAAAATCGTTGCGAAGTTCATAAAGATGATAAAGTCAGTCAAAACAAGCTGGATGTGATAAGCCGAATCACAACAACATTACTAGAGATGAAGCTGAATAACATGCCAGCCGATGCCATGTCTCAGTATTTAAAAAATCAGATCCAGGATAATCATACAGTGCTGGAAGGGCATCATAAATCACTAGGTGGAATGATCAATAAATTATTGAATAGAGAATCAACGGCGATTAATTTACTGCGAAAACACCTGAATGAATGGGATGCTCTGCATATTGAGCAAGGAAAAAATATAGTCAATACCAGTCAAATGCAACAATGGATAGTAGAAGGGATAGCAGAAGAGGTTCAGCTTCATCCATTGGCAACTTCAGCAAAATCATTGCAGACTTTGCCAGTCAAAATGCGTATTGACGACGGCCATCCGGATTATCGTCATCATCATGAAACATTATTTCATGAGGTAAAAGCGGGGCATCATCCATTGCAAGTGCAGAAAAGCAAGGACGATGATTCTGAAGGAGAACATCCACCTACACATCATGACGTATAAGTCATGATATATAAGTGGGGTGGGGCGTGAATTTTACACAGTTTAAAATTCACGCCCCGGGGTGTCTCAAAACGGGTTTTATCAAATTTAACCCTGCAACTTCTTCTTCAGCAATTCATTTAATTGCCCAGGATTTAATTTGCCACCGGACGCTTTCATGGCTTGCCCTACAAAGAAGCCAAACAACTTATCTTTGCCTGAGCGATACTCTGCCACTTGCTGCGGATTCGCTGCGATAATTTCATCAATCAGTTTTTCAATCGCACCCGTATCAGAAACCTGTTTTAATCCGCGCTTATCAATTATTTCATCGACGTCGCCTTCTTTATTCCATAGCGCTTCAAAAATGGTTTTTCCAATTTTTCCTGAGATAGTATCATCAGTAATTCGAATGATGAGTTTGCCTAATTGCGCAGATGAGATGGGACTTTCATTAATGTCCAACCCGGCTTTATTCAGCGCACCCAGTAATTCTCCCATTACCCAATTGGCGGCTAATTTTGGCTGGTTTCCAGATTCTTTTACAACGTTTTCATAAAATTCAGCCATATCTTTGCTGCTGACCATGACGCTGGCATCGTAATGGCTTAATTCATATTGATCCATAAATCGTTGGCGTTTTTGCTGCGGCAATTCAGGTAATTCACTGCGTACCAATTCAATTAATTCATCGGTAATGATTAAAGGTAATAAATCGGGATCGGGGAAGTAGCGGTAATCATTCGCTTCTTCCTTGCTGCGCATGGCACGGGTTTCATTTTTATTGGGATCATACAAACGTGTTTCCTGCATGATTTTCCCGCCATTTTCAATCACATTAATTTGACGTTCCACTTCATAATTAATCGCGCGCTCGACAAAACGGAACGAATTAATATTTTTTAATTCGGTGCGTGTACCTAACTTGGATTCACCTTTTGGTCTGACTGAGACATTGGCATCGCAACGGAATGAACCTTCTTGCATATTGCCATCG
>Ga0206910_1025_pt1 | contig 33826 bp, 24 predicted proteins | sample Alteio_BWOrgHeat_77_FD_152949 | JGI IMG/M metagenome (GOLD analysis project Ga0206910, IMG submission 152949) | Enriched cells from forest soil in Barre Woods Harvard Forest LTER site, Petersham, Massachusetts, United States -... | ecosystem: Environmental > Terrestrial > Soil > Temperate forest >... | reverse complement strand
GTCCATCAGGAAGCTTCACCAGTCCTGTGAACATTGGTGCCGCCACTTCTTCGGTATCGGGAAATATTATTTGCACCATCCCTTCCAATATACCCGCAGGAAACGCTTACAAAATACGCATTGTTGCTAACAACCCCATCGATACATCAGATGATGACGGCTTTAATATTGACATTAAAAGGATCCCATATCCGGCATTAAGTAGCAACTCACCTTGCTATGGCTACACATTGGTCCTCAATGCCGCAGATTCCCTTGCAGGCTTAAATTACATCTGGCATGGGCCTAATAATTTTAGCGACACTGGCCAGCAGGCCAGCATCCCAAATGTGCAATGGAGCGATACGGGTATATACACAGTAATAGTGTCGTCGAATGTTTGCTCAGATACGTTTACGCTACATGCTTCTGTACTTGCGCCAGGATCTCCGCCTCCTGCAGTTTATGTAACAAGTTACCCCCTCATTTATACATCGGCATCGTTAATGACTTTTACAAGCCACCTTTCCGACACATCCGGCATAACCTATCAATGGGAAATAAATGGCGTGCCTGTAGCAGGGGCAACAGATAGCGTGTATAGTACCAGCAACATAACAGCAAAAGATACGATCTGCGTTATCATTTACAGCAATAAACCATGCGTAGTCCCCGATTCATCTGTTGCATGTTTAGAATTAACAACAGGTATAACAAGCATAAATAATTCATTCGGCAACATCATTTTATATCCCAGCCCGGTAAATTCAGTGTTGTATATTGATGCTTTGAAGCCCGTGAATGTCAATATCATCAGCGTAGAAGGCAGGCTATTATTACGCCAGGACCATGCTGTGAACATAGACGTAAGCAGCCTTGCCGAAGGCATTTATATAGTGCAGGTTTACGATGAGCATGGAATATTGATGAAAGTGCAGAAAATGGTAAAGCAGTAGTTATATATGTTTATCAAGGTGTTAATTTTCTGTGCTTAGAAATGTCCCTCTACTTGCGTCATGGCGAGGTACGAAGCCATCTAACCTCAACACGAAAGCGGAATAAGAATTTTTTTTTGCCACCGGCAGCATTGCTACTATTACGCATCCTTGCTACGCTCACTTCAACGCCAGCCACCCTACTCTGTAAAAGATCAACGTCATCATGTCGTAACATAACAAAGTGGAGAGAGGCATCTCTCTGGCAGTAGATCCGCAGCCCACTTAGGACGTCATTGCGCGGAGTGATAGCCTGGCCCTGTGCATGGCCACGACAAAGCGATCTCACGAAAACACGAGAAAAGCCAAATAAGAATTCTTTTGCCACAGGCGGCATTACTACTATTGCGCATCCTTGCTACGCTCACTTCTGCACCAGCCACCCTACGCTGCAAAAGGTCAAGAGACACCTCCTGAAATAGAAAAGATCAAGGCCCTCATCTCGAACCCGATAGTTCTTCGGGTGATAGATTTCCCGAAATGCCAACTTGTCGCATAATAGATATTCTCCCCGTTGAGCGTACATGCTAAGTGGGCTGTGAATCTACTGCTGAGAATCTTTGACCCCTAATAAGTGTAGATGCTAGTAAAAAAATAATATACACACTTGCAAACAAAAAAGCCCGGATACAAATACATTTTTTTATTTTTGAATAATTTCTTTCTTATACCAAAACCGATTGTTTTAAAAATCAATACGACATAAAAATACATTATGAAAAAAAATTCTATAAAACTCGTTTGTGGAATCGTTCTTCTATTAAGCTGTAGTAACAATTTAATGGCGCAGTGCGACCCGGCGCTGGCCCCGGATAGTGTGCAATTTTGGTTTGACCAGCCACCAACCAATACTTACCAAGACGGTAGCCGACTCTATGTAGGCGGGAGTTTTACTTATATTGGAAAACAAACAGGCGCTTTTGCAGGTGTTGATACCGCTACAGGTAATATTCTGAACGTTGGCAGCTGGCCACAGGTAAGTGGCGTTGGACAAACAGGAGGTAACTGCGGTGTATATGCTGCTATCCAAGATGGATCGGGTGGATGGATAATAGGAGGAGCGTTCAGCCAGGTAGGAAGTGCCAGCAGGCATAACCTGGCAAGGATAGATGCAAGTGGTAATGTAACGTCATGGAACCCCAATCCTATCAACCTGGCATATCTTGGAAATAGCGGCAATGGAGAAGTGCACAGCCTAGCCATACATGGCGACACACTTTATGTAGGCGGCTATTTCGATACCATTGCAAACGTTCCCAGGAGTTTTCTTGCTGCGTTCCAGTTGAGCACAGGAAATATTCTGCCCTGGAGCCCTAATATTCATAATAATAACCAGTATGGATCGGGCATTCATACTTTTGCAATGAATGCGAATACGCTGTATGCCGGGGGCTGTTTTGATTCTGTAAGCGGACAAAGGAGGGGCCTTGTTGCGGCATTTGATATAGCCAGTGGCAGCCTTAAACCTTTTAACGCTTATATTGACACTGCGAGCAATGGCTATGGCTGCGTATATGCTATGCAACTAAGCGGCGCTAAACTTTATTTTGGGGGACTTTTTTATTATGTAGGAAATACTGCAAGAAATAATATAGCCTGCGTTGATACAAGCGGAATTTTAAGTAGCTGGAATCCTAACGCAAATACTTATGTATATGCTTTGTGGGTAAACGGGACCACTTCCGTATTTGCGGGAGGATCTTTTAGTAATATAGGAGGGCAAACAAGGTATGCCTTTGCTGAATTGAACCAAACAAATGGCCTCGCAACTGCTACGAACATAAATCTGGCGGCTACTGTTTCCGTATATTCTTTCAATGTTGCAGGCAACAACCTGTACATAGGTGGTAATCTTAATAATAGCAGTATGCCGGGACTCACAGCCATTAATTATACTAACGGCAGCCCAGTAAATGTAAACACATTCCCATTCGCTGACCAGGGTTATACTTACGATTATGGAAGCGTGTACACTATCAATCCGGTAGGAAGTAATTTGTATTTGGGCGGTATTCTTAATGTTATGGCAGAAAAACGGTCTGGGGTTGCTGCGTTCGATATGAATACTGCGTCCCTATCAAGCTGGAACCCTCATATTACACCTTACAGTTTTTCTGGTGTAAACAGTATATGCACAAACAGCAATACTGTTTTTTTAGGAGGTGGGTTCAGCAAAGAAATTGCCGCTGTAGATAAAATAAGCGGGCAAGCTATCGCGTCGTTCAATGATAGTATCACCGGCAGTGTATATCATATTGCGGTAAATGGCTCTAAACTTTTCATTGATGGCGATATGAACAAAATTACCGTTTCAGGTTTTACAACGAGCTTTTCATCGGCCCTTAGTTGTATAGCCATTGATAATACAAGCGGAGCTTATTTACCCGCATGGGCCCCCGGCATTTCCATAAGCGCAACCGTTAACGCTATGATACCTTATCAAAACGGAATATTATTTGGAGGCACTTTTTCTGCTGTGGGCAGCCAAACAAGGAATAATATCGCTATGGTGGACACAAGTACCGGCGCAACTACAAGCTGGAACCCTAATGCGGACAATACCGTGAATACGCTTGTAGCAAATGGCAATACGATATATACCGGAGGTTCCTTTAATAATATAGGCGGACAGTTCGTACCTAAACTGGCCAAGCTATATGGAGGCAGCAACAGTGCAAGCACATGGCAACCATATGCTGACAATGCCGTTAAAGCAATTGCTTTGTCGAGCGGCCAGGCCATCGTGGGTGGTACTTTTGCCAATATGTATGCCGCAACCCACAATCTGCTGGCCATAGTGGATACCAGCAGCGGGGCACCTACAAGCTGGGCGCCTAATCCAGGGCATCAATATCTCAGTACCTCGAATCCTTCTATCAGTACATTGAATGTTTACGGCAACAAATTGTTTGTTGGCGGCTGGTTTCAGAAAATAAGCAATGACAGTGTAATGAAACATTTTGCTATATACACTATTCAAAATGCACCAGCCCTTATAACAATCAGCGGGGCCAGCACCTTATGTGCCGGAGCTACGGCTAATTTTTCAACAACTATTTCCAACGGAGGCACTGCACCCACTTATCAGTGGAAGAAAAACGGAACGAACATTCCGGGTGCAACGGCTTCTACCTATAGCAGCAATTCTTTGAGTAATGGTGATGTCATTACCTGTACCCTTACCAGTAATGCAGCCTGCGTACCTGTAAACACAGTGAGCAGTAATGCTATAACAATGACGATCAGTCCTGTAGTTACCCCTACGCTCTCCATTGCAGGCAGCAATACAGTTTGTGCCGGCACAAACGTCACTTATACAGCAACATCTAATGTTGCAGGCGTTACTTATCAATGGCAGGTAAATGGCAGCAATGTGGGCACTAACACTAATACTTATTCTTATGCGCCTGTGAATTCAGATGCAGTAAAATGTATATGCACCATGCCAGCCGGGTGCTATAGTGCGAGTGCAGATACCAGCAATGTCATCACGATGACGGTGAATGCCAATACCACCCCTACCCTCTCCGCTAGTGCCGGCAGTAACCCGGTGTGCGCTGGAACAAGTGTCACTTATACTGCAACGTCGAACGTGAGCGGAGTTACTTACCAATGGAAGGTGAATGGGAGCAATGTGGGCACCAATAGCAGCACCTATAGCTATGTACCTGTAAACTCTGACGTTATCAAGTGCATCGCTACCATGCCTGCCGGATGCTATACCGCGAGCGCAGACAGCAGTAGTCCGATCACCATGACGGTGAATCCAAATACTACCCCATCCCTCTCTATCAGCGGAAGCGCTAACCCGGTGTGCGCCGGAACAAGTGTTACTTATACTGCTACTAACAATATAGCAGGAGCAACTTTTCAGTGGTTCGTAAACAATAGCGCCGTAGGTACCAGCACCAGCACGTATTCCTATACGCCAGCCAATTCTGATCATGTGAAATGCGTTATTACTGTTCCGGCAGGAGGATGCTATACGAGCAATACAGATACCAGCAACGTGATAAGCATGACAGTTAACAACAATGTGGTGCCAACCATTACTATATCGCCCAGCGCTAATAATGTTTGTGCCGGTACACCTGTTACCTTCACTGCAACGACCAATGTAACCGGTGGCAGCTACCAATGGCAGGTGAACAGTGCAAATGTTGGCGCTAACAGCAGCAGCTATAGTTACACACCTGCTAATGCTGACCAGGTAATTTGCAGTATAACAACTCCATCTACAGGCTGCTTCAGCCCTACATCTGCAACGAGTTCGTCTGTTACTATGAACATAATGGCGGATACTACACCGTCCATCACATTAAGCGGGCCAAGTATTGCCATACAAGGTAATTCTGTAACTATTAACGCTACTGTTACCAATGCAGGGAGCGCTTACAGCATAGTATGGAAAAACAATGGGGTGACATTTAATACCACAACTGTGCCATCTGTAACCTATACGAAAGGTGCTGGTACGGATATGATCACTGCAATTATTACTGTTACGTCACCCGGATGCTATAATATGGATACTTCATCTGCATGGACAGTCGGCGATAGCACAGTGACGATAGTCATGTCCCATAGTGTCACAGAAAAAGGAGTAACGGTTTATCCGAATCCCACTAACGATGATATCTTTGTGAAAGGCTTAGAGCTAAGCGATAAGGTTTGTATTAGTGATCTTTTGGGAAGGAAAAGAACTAAGGTTTGGGAAATTAGCGATAATCAATCTATACAACATTTTTCACTCAGCGGGCTTGAACCCGGCACCTATTTTCTTAACGTATGGGATGATGCAGGTATAAGCAAAGTTAATATTGTATTGCAAAAGCTAAGTAAATAAACCGGAGTTCCCCCAAGTGTTTGCGTAAGATGGCTTCGTGCACCATGACGCGATGTGGGGGATCTCTATTATACGGCAGGTCTTTATCTCAAGAGATGTCTCTCTTCGCTTTGCTGCGAACATGAGAACTTCTATCCTGCTTTTTGTGTGGGCCATTTCTGTGTTGTGTGGAGACGCAAGGCATTGCGTCTCTACGTGAGGTGTTTAAATCTGTATGACACCATGACTGACATTGCTTTCGAGCGCTTATTCTTTTCATGGGTCTTCAGCTTGGTTCCTTTTCATCACAAAGTTCGTGTAAAGCCCGTTGGGAGGAAAAGTGACTTCCAACGTTCACGGTGCGGGGATTTTCCCGTATCGGTGAGGAGATAAAACCCGTATGCAAAAATTTCCATTTGCAAACTGTAATGATAATCTTTGCTAAAAAAACATAACGATCATGAAAAAAGCACATCTATTATCTGTTCTCTTTCTGCTGCTTTGTAACACTCTCTATGCGCAGGCGATACCTGAAATTGCGCTTGACGAAACCTCACACTATCAATATGGTTCATATTACTTGTCATGGGCCGGCTATTTTACAAATGTTTTTAAACCTAAAAATGGTGTATATACTGGTCCTGTTTATGATAGCACATCATTTACAAAACTCGATATAATTGAACCAGATACCCTAAGATCTTCATCTGGTGCAAGTATATCTTATTTTAAAGTGCTTAGAGTACTATATGGGTTAGATACTAATGCTACACCATATAGGATCAAGCTGATCTATCTACCTGATTATGCAGTTCTTGATACTAATACCAAGCAATATAAATTCCAGAGAGCGTCTTACCCTGTGCCAGATACCGACACAATCACGGTCTATACCTGCGACAATAACGGTAATTTTGTAGGTACACCCTATAACGTAATGGCTAAAACTTTTGTAGCTAATTACAAGCATGCAGGGAATCTATTTATCAACAGGTATAATGTTCCCCGATATGTATTTACGGCAAATGATACTCTACGTTTTGGATATACGGATGCCACGATGGACGCAGAGGAAGTGACTTTTTCATTCCAGGAATTTAGAGTACTACTTTCTACTTCAAAAAGTATTTATATTACAAGTATCGCCCATGCAGATGATGAACACCAGAATCCTTCTTACAAGCATAGCCTGGCTTTTTCACCCTATAGCCCTAAGGATGTAACATCCGCAACTCAAAATAACGTCAGTTCATATGTAGCCGATCTTGGTTCTTTATGTCCTTTAAAATGCGGAGACTTACAGGTAATAAAAACACCCAGCGGAACGAATACATCTCATTTTCTGGAGCCCAATGCTGACACACACGTTTTTATAGAAAAAAATACAGAGCCAGAGAAAACCGGGCATGATAAAAGGGCGCTATATATTGCTGTTATTGCTGTGTTCATCGCTTTAGTTGTAGGTATATTAATAGGGAGAAAGCTTTCCAGAAATGCTAAATAATTTTTTATAAATTCCATGACATTAAAAAACGAGGGTGAAATTTGTTTCTGATCTCTTAACCTATTTGGTCATCACCACGACACTGCTCGGCGGTGCTTATGGAGTTTTTATTTACAGATCGCTGCCAAAACATGCGGCCATTGTGAGTGCTCTCATGCTTTACGGGGGAGTAAATGAGTTATCCGGACTTGTGATGTACCATTATCTAAATAATAATGTTATCATATACAATATTTACATCCTAGCTGAACTGTGTCTGCTCATACTGGCCAGCGTACAGCAAATGAATAAAAAGGTATTTACCACAGTTGGCATCGTATGCATTATCCTGTATTCAGCCTTGTGGTGCTACCTTTTTTTCATAATGCCCCATAGCTATTTTATGGTGTGGATGTTCCTGAGCAGTTGCATATTGCTTTCTGTTTTTTATTTCTGCCCCTTGCTCATTATCTCCCGCAATTCGGACAGGCCTTTCAGCGAACCCTGGCTGTGGGTATGCCTCGGTCATGTCATTTATTTTGCCTGCGATATACCTTTCTTCAGCATGTACAAATACTTTGTGGCGCACGCAAAAACTATAGGTGCATTGCTGCAAAATATCAACGACACGCTTGCTGTGCTCCGCTACCTGTTTGTCTCCTATGGCTTTTATCTTTTCGCAAAACAACACAAAACGACACATGGGCAGCATAAGCATTGATGATATAAATGGTCAAATAGGCTCTAGTATGGGCATGCAACTGAGAACTCCGCCCAGCCGAATCACACATAAAATAATTATATTTATATTATACAGTATGCGTTTGACTTTTGACAGTAGTAATGACAGGTATCAGGGGGGCTTTTTTGTAAATACCCGCCCGATATGCTAAATTGCGGGGCTTTTATTTAACCAGCATTTCCTTTCTTTTATGAATTTATTTTCCAAACAGGACCAGGAATTTACAGGGCGCCATATAGGGCCCAATGCAGAAGATACCGCTAAGATGCTACAGGTGGTGGGTGTGGCGGGTATGGATGACCTGATAGCACGCACTGTGCCGCAGAGCATACGCATGAACCACAGGCTGAACCTGCCGGAAGCAGTGAGCGAGGCGGAATATATGTGCCAACTGAAAGCTACTAGCCAGAAAAATAAGGTTTACAAAACATATATAGGACAGGGTTATTATGATACGCATACGCCTAGCGTGATACTACGCAATGTATTCGAAAACCCAGGATGGTACACTCAATACACTCCGTACCAGGCCGAAATATCGCAAGGACGTTTGGAAAGTCTTTTGAATTTCCAGACGATGGTGTGCGATCTTACTGCGCTGCCGATAGCGAACGCATCGCTGCTGGATGAGGCCACTGCTGCTGCGGAGGCTATGGCTATGTTCTTTCATATGCTGAACAAAGACAGCGATAATCCTACACGCCCGAAACTGTTCGTGGACAATGATGTGTTCCCGCAGACAACTGATGTGGTGATAACACGCGCTACTCCGCTGAATATAGAGGTGATACGCGGCGACTACCGGACGGCTGAAATAGACAATAGTTATTTTGGTGCAATAGTGCAATATCCTAATGATAAGGGTAGCGTGGAAGACTACAGGGGCTTTGGAGAAAAGGTACATGCTGCAGGTGCCTATATGGCTATGGCCACGGATCTGCTGGCACTGACGCTGCTGACCCCCCCGGGTGAACTGGGCGCCGATGTGGCCTTTGGCTGTGCACAACGTTTTGGTGTGCCTATGGGCTTTGGTGGTCCTCATGCTGCATTCTTTGCCTGTGGTGATGAATTCAAACGTGCTATACCGGGCCGTATAATAGGCATAAGTATAGATGCGCAGGGTAACCGCGCGTTGAGGATGGCACTGCAAACCCGTGAGCAACACATAAAACGCGAGAAAGCAACTTCCAATATCTGCACGGCGCAGGCTTTGCTGGCTAACATAGCAGCTATGTATGCTGTATTTCACGGGCCAAGCGGATTGACGGACATTGCTAAACGTGTGGCCCTACTAGCACAGGCTTTGGCGGAAGGCATACCGCAGACAAGCAAGGGGTATAAAATAGTAAACAATAATTTCTTCGACACGGTGCTGGTGGAAGTGGCCGATAGCAGTGCGATACGCGCGCTGGCTGAAAAGGAAGAAATGAATTTCCGCTATCATAGCAAAAAACATGTGGGCATATCGCTGGACGAAACTACAACGATAGGCGACCTGCAAACGATACTGGGTGTGTTCCGCAAGGCGGCTGATGGCCCAGCTACGGATGCTAAGGTGAACGTAGCATCTGATACGCTGAACCATATACCTTCTGCACTGGTGCGCACTTCGCCTATCCTGACGCAACAGGTATTCAACATGCATCACAGCGAAACGCAAATGATGCGCTATATAAAGATGCTGGAGAACAAGGACCTGAGCCTGAACACAAGCATGATATCTTTAGGGTCTTGCACAATGAAGCTGAACGCGGCTACCGAAATGATGCCGCTAAGCTGGCCGCACTGGAGCAAGATGCATCCTTTCGCACCCAAAGATCAAACAACTGGCTATCAGCAAATAGCTGATGAACTGAGCCAATACCTGTGCGAGATAACTGCTTTTGACGCGTGCAGCCTGCAACCTAACAGTGGCGCACAAGGCGAGTACGCGGGATTGCTGACGATACGGGGGTATCATGAAAGCCGTGGGGAAGGACACCGCAATGTGATACTGATACCTATCTCTGCACATGGCACTAATCCTGCTTCTGCAGTGATGGTGAGCTATAAGGTAGTGGTGGTGAAGGCACATGAGAACGGATATGTAGATGTGGAAGACCTAAAAGCGAAAGCAGAACTACATGCTGCTAACCTTGCGGGCATCATGATAACCTATCCTTCTACTTATGGGATATATGAAGAGAGCATAAAAGATATAACCGAGATAGTGCACAAGAATGGCGGACAGGTGTATATGGATGGCGCGAACATGAATGCACAGGTGGGGCTTACTGCTCCGGGCCTGATAGGCGCAGACGTTTGCCACCTGAACCTACACAAGACGTTCTCGATACCTCACGGTGGTGGTGGTCCGGGTATGGGGCCTATCTGTGTGAAGAAACACCTAGCTCCTTTCCTGCCTTCGCATGTGATAGACAGCAATGGGAAAGAAGGACATGCGGTGAGCGCTACTCCATTTGGTTCTGCAAGTATATTGCTGATATCGTATGCTTATATCCGTATGCTGGGACCTGATGGCTGCCGTGCAGCTACCGAGTATGCTATACTGAACGCTAATTACATGCGTAGCCGCCTGCAGGGCGCTTACGAAATATTGTACACCGGTAGCGGTGGTACTTGCGCACATGAATTCATCGTGGATCTGCGCCCCTTCAAAAAGACGGCTGAGGTGGAAGCTGAAGATGTGGCAAAACGCCTGATAGACTATGGTTTCCATGCGCCTACAATGAGCTTCCCTGTAGCCGGTACTATAATGATAGAGCCTACAGAAAGCGAGGACAAAGCAGAACTGGACCGTTTCTGCGATGCTTTACTGAGCATACGCGAAGAGATACGCGCTGCTGAAGAAGGCAAAGCCGATAAACATGACAACGCATTGAAAAATGCGCCGCATACTCAGTTCGTAGTGACCGCTGATGAGTGGAACCATGCGTATCCGCGTCAGCAGGCTGCTTATCCTTTGCACTGGGTGAAACACAATAAATTCTGGCCAAGTGTGGCACGCGTAAATAATACTTATGGCGACCGCAACCTGGTATGCACCTGTGAGCCTACAGAGGCTTATGCTGAAGCATAGAAACATAATTGCAAATACTCCCCAAATAGAAAAAGTCCCTCGGAAATTCTGAGGGACTTTTTTTGCGAAGACCAGTATGCTAATATTAAGAGGCTATCTTGAAATATTTACAGGCCTTACGTAAAGCTCATTGTTATTGTTCAACCGCAGGTAATACATACCGGGTATTGTTGCGTAAGGTATTTGAATGGTGTTTTGTCCGTTGCTAATAAAAGAACCCGAACTTGCTATCTGCCCGATAATATCTACAAGTTGGTAAGACCAAACATTGCTGCCAGCGGGCAGGCTGATATGGAGCGTGTTATCGGTAATGGGGTTGGGGTATACCACTATGTTCTTACTGTCGTTGGCCACTGTCGCTACTGCTGTAGTGGTATCGCCCCGTGAGAGGCGTTGCTGGTGTACGACAGTATGGTCTACATTGGTATTATCGTAGTTGCTGTTAACAAAATATACCGTTGCGAGCGGAGTAACTTCGTTGGCGCGTATGAACCTGTACTGGTAGGAGGTTGATATCATGCCCTGAGAAAGGCCGAATTGGCTTAGCAGGGCAGGAGGCGCGGGTGTAGGGTTTGTGGAAGATCCACCTACATAAAAGCTATCCATGCGCTGGTTGTTAACTTTCACCAACAGAACGTCCATAAATGTGGAGGGAAAACCATCGGGTTGCTTTACTTTCATTTGCCCCCATCCTATCACGGTGTCGTATTCAGTACTGTTGGATCTAAAAATACCGGGGGTATTGTTGTATGCGCTAGAATATGTAATAGTAAGCTGGACATCTGAGGTATAGTTGGATGACCAGTTGCTATTGTATGTGGCAGGGAAAGCAACTTTGGTAAGCGCTGAAGTATATACGTCTGTTTGCTGCAGGAAGATGATGCTGTCTGTAGTGCTCGCACCTATTATAACACCATAAAGGCCATAACTTCTGCGATCTATGCTTTCTCCGGGCTGCCTGAAACTTGTTGCGTCAATCACAAAATAGGGACGCGAATTGTAGTACAAATTCCCCGAAATGATGTTATGCACATAATCGGCATATAGCGAACCTATAGGGCCCGGGTTGTGGGTAACAAGCGGAGTGTCAACATAGGTATATGTGATAGTTGAAAGATCCCAAGTAGCATTTGCTCCCGTAGCGAGAGAAGGGAGGCTTCCATACGCATAGCTGACGCTATCGGTAGTACCGGCATAAGTAGAGTAGCTTGCGTTGGTAAGCAGCAACTGGGCAGAGACCTGAGTGAACCCAAGCAGCGCACAGCAAAAAGTAAGTAATGTTATTCTCATATAATAATATTTAGACGGCATGAGTCATAAAAATATGATCGTTATAAAACTGAATACAAGCCGTATGCCTATTAGTCTTCAAAAAACATGCCATGTATGAGTTTGCCTGAATAGCCTCAGCAATTGGTGGCATAAAAAAACTGCCCCCAATAAAACGGGGACAGTTGTATGTAACAAACCCTGAGCCTTCTGATATTGCCCACCCGTAAGGATGCGAACAAACGAATGAAATTAATTTCGGCTGATAAACCTTTTAGTGTATGCTATGTGCGAAATAGGGCTTCGGTATATTTTCTTTGTCAAAGCTACTACCTGTTCTTGTTAGTTCTTATTAAGGAAAGATCAACAATAATTAAAAGAAACTTAATCCGTGTATAGCAATGGATATTGAGCATTATTTATACGAATTTTGACGTATGCGCAAATGGCTGATATACGTTTTGATGGTAGCGATAAGCACCTTGCTGGTAATGCTTATCATCATTCAGATAGTGTGGCTGCGCAGCGCAGCATCTGCCCGGGTACGAGAGACACAAATGCACGCTATACGCGCACTGGAAAAAACCAATGTGCTGCTAAAGAATACTATTTATTGCTTCCAGGCCTATAGTAAATTGTTCATCAACCCCTACGAGGGGTTTTATATGATACACCAGAAATGGGATTCTACGGGTTTCACCGGGCCAGCAGATACCTTGGGCATCTATGTGGACGAGTCTGACCTAGGGCCGGGCAGATCGGGGGTGCGCAAGTTGAGGACACCTAAATATAAATTCCCTGTAAGCCTTGAAATGCAACTGAATTTCAGAGCAGAGATAGACGACACAACAGATTTTTATAAAGAACAGAAGGCATTTTACGAAAAGACGTTAGGGAAAAAACTAAATGACCTGACCATAAACAGCAGACCCATCCAAAACCTTGTAGATACGAATTTCCTGGATTCTGTTATTAAAAAAGAACTGGAGCTGGAAAATATCAATGTGGGCTTTGGCTATGGCTTTATAGCTGACAGCGGGAACAAGGTGTTATATACTAAACGAGTGACGGATAGCAATGCACTATTGCGGTCGCCATATATGCTTCACCTGTTCACCGACAATAAGTTCATAAAACCACTACGGCTGGCCCTGGAACTACAGTATGACAATACTATATTCAAGGTACACTACTGGCTTTTTGTTTCTATCGGCATTGTATTGTTGCTCACCTTCTCTTTTTACGCTTTTATACGTCTATACTTAAAGCAAACGAAACTCTCGGAAATGAAATCTGATTTTATCAATAATCTTACTCATGAGTTCAATACGCCTATGGCCAATATATCACTGGCCATAGAGACGCTGAACGAAGGTGGGCAGGTGATGAATCCGAAAGTGAACAAGATACTTAACATTATCTCGTCGGAGTCTGAGCGTCTGAGGGATAATATAGAACGTGCACTACAGGTAGCCACCATGGAAAAAGGAAACCTGCATTTGCATATCGATGCATTTGACCTGGTGGCGACAATAAACACAGTGATCTCTGCATACCAGTTGCAATGTGAACAATTGGGAGGCAGTATCTCCTTTTCTCACCCCAATGGGGTGATGATAAATGGGGATGAAACCCATATCTTGAACTGTATATTCAACTTACTGGACAACGCTATCAAATACCGAAGGGAAGCCCCTATGATAACAATAGCACTTGAGGAAAAGAATGATGTGGCAGTATTGTCTGTTTCTGACAATGGGAAGGGCATGAGCAGCGAAACTGTGAAGCACATATTTGATAAGTTCTACCGGGCGCATGAAGGTGATATACACGACAGCAAGGGTTTCGGCCTGGGCCTTACGTATGTAAAAGGGATAATAGACGCGCACAACGGAAAGATAGAAGTGACCAGCAAAAAAGATGTAGGGACCAAGTTCATTATCTATCTGCCAAAATCGAAATAAAATGGAAAGTATCGTACCCGGTTCTGTGAAGGTCTTATTGGTGGAAGATGATGTGAACCTTGGTTTTTTATTGCAGGAAAACCTATCGGCCAAGGGCTTTGACGTTGTATTGGCGAGGTCGGGCAAGCAAGGCATGGAATACGCCGCAAGCGGGGGGATAGATATTTGCATCCTGGACATTATGCTGCCTGAGACAGACGGGTTCAAGGTTGCTGAGAAACTAAAGCAGGACAACCGCAACTTACCTATCATCTTCCTGACAGCACGGGCACAGGAAAAAGATAAGGTACACGGATTTGAACTGGGGGCAGACGACTATGTAACCAAACCTTTCAGCTTCAAAGAATTGTATTGCCGAATACTTGCTATACTAAGACGTGTAAGCATCATTGGTCCCAGCACGACGGGCGATGAAGCATTGTCCATCGGTTCACTTGTATTATACCCTGCACAACGGATGCTGTGCATGAACGGGCAGCAACGCAAACTGAGCCAAAGGGAGGCGGGTTTGCTGCAAATGCTATTGCAGCACACTGGCCACTATGTGAACCGCAGCGAGATACTAAAAAAGGTATGGGGCAATGATGATTATTTTACTGCCAAAAGCATGGATGTATATATAACACGCATACGCAAACTGATAAAAGAGGACCCCAGCCTGGAAGTTGAGAATCTATATGGCACCGGATACCGTATAAGGCACAATACGGCGGTAAGCAGCTAGATCTTATTTACGTTTCACTTTTTCTTCTATAATATCGCTCAAGGCCAGAACCATGTTGTAAGGCAAGTTCAATCCTTCGCCTGCAACCACATCATAACGGCCTAAGGGGGACCATGTCATGTAAAAACGAGGGTATCCCTTTACGTTCACTTCGTAATAGACACCATCTTTCCTAACTTCCGGGATGATAGCTACTACCAGCGTTTTACCATCGAATGAAACCTGCTTTGTAAAATTCTGGGACATGGGCGCAAAGCTAGCAATGCGACGCCAAACCATTGCGAATTTTATGATAAAACTATATTACTATTCATTTTGTTGTAATTTTATTAATCATTCATCTTTCTTTTAATGCTTATGTGATACTTAAACTTCATTTTATGAGGCACCTATTATCTCTCCTATTCTGCTTTCTATCGTTTAGCAGTTTTTCGCAGACCCCAGCAGAAATAAGTGACTCGCTGGATATACCGGATCAGGGCTGGAACAAAGCATTAATAATGCGGAACGGTAATACTTTACTGTTCCATTTCGAGATGCGGAAACACATGACCATAAAAGTTTTTGATAAAGCGCGAAAGGAAATAGCCAGTACTAATCTTCTGCCCAAGATCTTAGACCTGAATCTATTGGAATCGACAATCATCAGGGCCGTATATGATATTAATGGAGAGGCTGTACTATTCCTGGAGCAGATGGTGGACAATAAAAATTCTTTGATCCGAATGCGGTTTGATGCTACGAACGGAAAAATGACAGAGGAAAAAGTTGTGCAGCAATCCACTGGCCTGGACAACGCTACCTATTACCGTATCCTGAAACAAAAAGGAGTGGATACTTATGCTGTGCTTTGTTTCAGGCCCAATATAAAACTGCACCCCAATAATAAAAACGACCTGGTAGAATATAATGAAAAGCACGAAGAGATACGGTCTAACCCAATAACTGCCAATACCAAAGATTTCAGATATATATTTTACCTGGGCAGCAATGTGGATGAAACCGGAGCTATCTGTATATTGTTCTATCTATCGAATGAAGAAGTGACCAGCACAAGATGGATGACCGTAACGGATAATTCACCTACTATTTACAACAAATACCTAGCCATCTGCTATAAGCCCAAGAACAACGATGCCATAGCTTCTAAAATGATACAGATACCCAATGACGTATTCCCCGAATATGCTCTTTGCTCTTATAACCCCTTTGCTAAAAATATCAATATCCTTGTTTTGGATTCCCGGCCGAGTTTGCAGCAATTTGGGGTACAGGTAAATTATCTCATTGATCATATCCCTTTGTTTATCACAGTGAATACGGCGGACCTTGAAACAAAACACTCCTGGCTGATGTATACTAAAGTGGATGGGGAACTGAAGCAAGTAGATACTTCCAAACATTTCACGGGTATCCCGTTCCGAATGTCGACGGATGAGAATGGTCTTACCACAGTGATGTGCGAAGGTTACTCCCGCTATACCAAACAGGAAAACAATGGCTATAATTACCAGCATACTTGCTTAGGTAACATCGCGCTAACCCAACTTGACGACGATGGAAATGAGTTGTGGGGCGGCGTAATACCCAAAGCAGCTGTGTTGGATGATTTTTTGTACCCAAGTGAAATTGTTGCAAGGGGCAAAGCCAAAGCGTTGTTTCGCAAAAGCACTACATATGCACTGGAAGGAAGACAAAATGTGCTACATAAGCAAAGATATGATGATCAGTTCGCGTCCTTGAATGCATACCAGAAGGGCAAGAATTTCTATTTTGTGTATAACGACAACGCCGGGAACTTTAATACTACCATTGCCCAACCCGGAGACTCGGTTTATCAATTCGAAAAAACAGACGCATTCTATAGTGTGATGAATAAGAAAAGAGAAATAAAGAAGAGTTATTTATTTGGCCAATCGGGAGAAAATGAATCCAGATCTGCCTTCCTGGACAGTGCAGACTTTGACGAAAAAACGGGTACTTATGCAACGCTGCTATTTCACAGAAAAGGCGATACCTATAGTATACATATGGCGTGGTGCCATTTGGAATAAACAAAAGACGACAAGTAATACCTTTCGGCTAAATTATTTCTTAAGAATATTCGCGACCTGAACCAATTGCGTAAGGACAGTGTCGATGGCATGCAACGCATGAGAGACATTTGACAAAGCTGTTTGCGGTGCGGGTGTGACAGGCTTTGTATCTGCCAGGGGAAAGGCCGGAATGGGTGCCGGGGCCTGAGAAAGCGGAATGTTCCTATTGGCGTTGATACCTGATGTTACTTCATCCCAATTTATCACCAACATGCATGTGATATAGAGCACTGCCGACCACAGCAGGGACTTACTCATAAAAATAAGCTTGCGGGAAAAAAGTGGTTTCATCGGGATCATTTTTTTATTTGCTGAATAAAGATATTATACTTCTATAAAATTGCAATTAAATATTATCCATTGTACTACCCCATTTGGGGTGATTTTGTTTTTTTTAACTTTTGAGAGATGAGGGTCAGAAATGATATAAAATACCATGCATATATATAGCAAAAACCCGTAGCTTTATTCTATAAAAGCCCTGACCCAAGGCGAAAAAATACTACATGAGCTTAAAAACTTTTTTTTGTTACTGCATGTTGCTGCTAGCAAGCGCAGATGCTTATTGCGGAGGTTTTAATCCTGCTTCTTATTGCTCCAATGCAAGAAAGAAAGGCCATTTGGCTGCAAAGACAACGATCGCAGACCCTACTGAGGAGTATTATGATGTAAAACATCTCCAGTTCTATTTTAGCTTAAATGACTCTTTCCGAAATGTACTGGGGGACGCTACCACTACTGCCGTAGTAAGCGTATCGTCGATGAATGTTTACACCTTTGAACTGGATACGGCTTTGACCATTGACAGCTTTAAACTGAACGGTGCGCCTTATAGCGTAGCGACAAGCGGCGGCACTGTGAGAAAGGTGACACTTTCCACTGCCCTGAGCCAAAACACTACATTTACCGCCGAGGTCTTTTATCACGGTGTGCCACCTGTAGGTGGTGGCTTTTTCAATGGTGTCACTCAAGCGGTGAGTGCGTCTGGGGTGCATATGTTCTATACGCTAAGCGACCCCTACGTAGCAAAAGACTGGTGGCCCTGCAAACAAGATATACAGGATAAAATTGACTCGGTAGATATGTGGGTAACCGTACCTGCGGGGCAGAAGGTGGGGAGCAATGGGCTGCTTTTGTCCACCACGAACCCGTCTGCAGGCAAGGTACAATACCACTGGGCAACACACTACGCCATAGATTACTACCTGATCTCTCTTGCTATTGCGCCCTATACGGATTATTCATCGTACATGCACTTCACGGGAAGTCCCGACACAATGCTGATAGAGAACTTTTTTTATGACACTGCGACTTTTGTACCGACATACAAGATAAATTTCGACAGTCTGAGCTATATGGTAGACTACCTGTCTTCTTTATACGGCCGCTACCCTTTCTGGAAGGAAAAATATGGTGTTTGTTATAGCACCTTGGGGGGTGGTATGGAACATCAAACCATGACCACAATAGGTGTGACACAAACACCACTGATAGCGCATGAGTTGGGACACCAATGGTTTGGCGACCACGTGACCTACAAGACGTGGCCGCATGTGTGGGTGAGCGAGGGCTTTGCCACTTATACCGAACAGCTATACGTGGCAAAATTCTGGGGGGCGACCGCAGCATTCAACTACCGGGCGGCACAATATAACTATGTAATGAGCTGGCCGGGTGGACGTGTCTATATCGATGACACAACATCGCCGAGTACCCTTTTTGACCAAAGACTGGTATATGATAAAGGTGCGGGTGTGCTGCATATGCTCCGCTTCCAGGCACCTGCAGACAGTGTATTCTTCACCGTGCTCAAAACATACCAGCAGCAGTATGCTTTTGGCAATGCCAATACAGATGACCTAAAGGCCGTCTTCGAATCGATATACGCACAGAACCTGGATACTTTTTTCAACCAATGGATCTATGAACAGGGCTTCCCCACTTATTCTGCATCCTGGAACCAAACCGGCAACACTGTTTTTGCGCAGCTGACACAAACCACATCGGCACCAATATCTGTAGCTGTATTTTTTATGCCAATAGAATTGCAATTCCATTCATTATCGGGAGACACTATTGTAAAAGTATATAATGACCAGGCAACACAGTTGTATAGTTTCACCTGGGCCAAGACTGTAACGGGTATGACGATAGACCCTAACAACTGGATAATACACGGCACAGGAACAATCACTTTTGACAGCACTGTGCATGTTCCCGCATTGGCTTTGGCCGACGTAAAGGTCTATCCCAATCCTTCGAATGATCTTTGGCGTATAGATAAGCTGCCAGCAGGCACTGAAATGAGCCTTACCGATATGAATGGCCGCACCTTGTGGACCGGCACAAGCAGCAGTGCTCCTGTTTCGGTTCCGGGAAAGCATTTATCTTCAGGCACTTATTTATTAAAACTTAAAACAGCTACAGGAGATACTTCTTCGATACGGTTGGTGCATTGGTAACAGAAGGTATTTTTTTATTTTTGACCCAGAATGGACATCCACTCGCTTTTTAGCCAGATAATTGACAAGCCCCTTAATTCACTTGCTGTTGTTTGTAATCTTATCCTCATAGAAAGCCTACTATCTGTAGATAATGCTGCGGTGGTAGCAACCATGGTGCTGGACCTATCCAGAACAGAACGAAAAAAGGCGCTTAGTTATGGCATTATCGGCGCTTATATATTCCGGGGTATTTGCCTATTCTTTGCCGTTTACCTCATCAAAATATGGTGGCTAAAACCGCTTGGTGGTCTTTATCTCATTTATCTTTCCGTTAAATATTTTGTCAGAAAGGCAACAAAGAAAAATAAGAAGGAAGCTGTTGAAAAACGAAATAACTGGTTTTACAACAAGGTAGTGGACCTGGTGGGTAAATTCTGGGCTACCGTGATGCTGGTAGAGATAATGGACCTCGTTTTTTCCATTGACAATGTTTTTGCAGCCGTGGCTTTTACTGACAATATCATTCTCATCTGGACGGGGGTTTTCATCGGCATACTAGCCATGCGGATAGTGGCACGTGGCTTTGTGGAACTGATGGAACGTTTCCCTTTTTTAGAAGTATCTGCGTTCGTAGTATTGGGTATATTGGGGGCAAAACTCTCCCTGTCTGTATGCAATCATTTCTGGAACGGCAACCTGATAAACCGTGTGCTGGACAGTGAAAGATCGGATCTTGTAACCTCACTGGTCACCATCGTTGTTTTCTTTGTGCCGCTTATTAGCTCGCTGCTATTTAATTTTCCCAAAAAACATACAAAACCCTGGTCGCAAAGCCCTCCGAGGAAATAAAGGATGAGTTGCAAATTTTTCAATCAGTTGAGCCAATCGGGATATTTTGCATTCCAGTGCGTCCTTTCTCCCAACTTGCCTATACCCATTAATTTATTCAGCGCCATTGTGATGCCTAACTCATTGTAAGCACCTACTATGCTGTAGTAAGAGCGTGCATAATGTATTTTGAATTTATTGAGATCCAAGCCAAGACCGAAAGCAAAACCTGCAGTGGCAGGCATATCAGTGAGTTTAAGCTCGTCACGCCTCAGCACATTATAAGAGGCTGTAATGGTAAGCCTTTTTGCCAATGTAAGCTCACCTCCAAAAATAAAATGCCTGAATATTTTATTTGCGAAGGTACTTTTAGGCGCCGTAGTATCTGCGGGGTTGCCGATGGTACTGGTCGTAATATCTGCAGGATTGTTGTAAGCTATATCCCACTCATAAAAATGGTGAATGGTGATAATAAGCCGCAAGGGTATATGCTTGAACTGTTTTGATGCGCCTAGCTGAAGGTCGAAGGGCATGGGCTCTGCAGGCTGACCACTGGTATATTTGTTGAGCATAAAGCCCATATTCTTAGCAGTGGCCCCGAAATCCCAAAGGGACGCGGTGTCGAGATAGTTGATACCAACGTCTGTGACCAAGCCAAGAGCATTATAAAAGGCCAAGGAAGAATAGGCGAATTTAACATCGGCACCATAGCGCCAATGCTCCTGATAACTGCGGGATGCACCAAGAGAAAGCGCAAAATCGCGCCCCTGAAAACTGCCCAATATATTGCCTGCATCATCGGTTTGGGTGAAGGTGCCATAATTAATGTACTGCACGCCTAGTACAAAAGAAGTATTCAGTTCGGGGACATGGTAGCCGTATTGCAGGTTCATGATACCTATACCTGCATAATAGTTATCATAGACGAGTTGTAATTCGTTGTGCATAGCAGGGCGCATCAGAGCGGGGTTCTGCAAGGCAAAAGAAATATCCTCATCAGTATTGGCAACACATTCACCGCCCAGAGCAGATATATGGGGAGCATCGGGCAAAGTAAGGAATTGGAAAGCGTATTTTCCACCCGTAACCTGGGCACCTGCTGTATAGCACAAAAACACCAACAACAAAGATCCTGTCCATTTAGTCAATCGCATATGCCTAAAACGTCACATTTATTAAAATATTGCCGGAGTTAATTCAAAATTCAAAAGTAAAAATTCAAAAATGTTCTGAGCCAGTTTCCTGCATTCAGGGATCAAGCCCCAACCTCCAAAGCTTTCTGCAGGTCCATAACAATACCTTCGCTAACGCCTGTACTGCTGAAACCGCCATCGTGGAAAAGGTTTTGCATGGTGACATAACGGGTAAAGTCGCTGAAGAGCGCCACACAGAATCTTGCACAATCTTCTGCGGGCGCATTACCCATTGGCGACATTTTATCGGCATAGGTATAGAAGGCATCAAAACCTGATACTCCACTGCCTGCGGTTGTGGCTGTAGGCGATTGTGATATGGTGTTGACCCTTACTTTTTTGGCAAAGCCATAACGGTAGCCAAAACTGCGGGCTATGCTTTCCAGCAGGGCCTTAGCCTCTGCCATATCGTTGTAGCCGGGGAACACTTTCTGTGCTGCGATATAGCTCAGGGCCGCTACGCTGCCCCACTCGTTCATTGCATCCAACTTCATAGCTGTTTGCAATACTTTATGCAGTGAAAGCGCTGATATATCCAAGGTTTTCAGGAAATTATCGTAATTGGTATCTGTATAGGAAACGCCTTTGCGCACATTGGGCGACATGCCTATGCTGTGCAATACGAAGTCCAGCTTGCCGCCCAGTGTTTCCATGCTTTTCTGGAAAAGGTTCTCCAGATCGGGGATGGATGTGGCATCGGCAGCTATGACCTGTGCATTGCATTCTTTTGCCAGTTCGTTTATCTTGCCCATACGGAGCGCTACCGGGGCATTGCTCAATACTATCTCCGCACCTTCCGAAACGGCTACCTGTGCGGTCTTCCAAGCTATAGAGCGCTCGTCAAGCGCACCAAAAATGATACCTTTCTTACCTTTTAAAAGTTGATTACCCATGGGTATTTAAAAAATTTAATTCGAAAATTGCAGATCCTAAAAGGTAAAAGTAATTAAAAAGCGTGATCGGTGGCACGTTCGTAAGCGGTGCTTTTTTAGCCCCAGATGAGGAGCTGCCTGTACTTTGACCGAACCTACCCTTATTGCCTGACAAGGGGGCTACTGTAGACCATTTTACCGTTAGCATCGAACAAAACAATATGATAAACGGCTGCCGGCAAGTTGCCAATAGGGACATTTTCTGCATCAAAAGCTTCTTTGACCAATTGGCCCATGCTATTGTATACGCGTATGTTCAATTTTTCAGCATTTTGGAGGTAAATATTGTCCCAAGCGGGGTTGGGATAAATACATATCTTATTGCTGCCGGATATTTGTGGGACCGCCTCGGGAATAAGCAATGAAGCGCCTATAGATGTATCTGTACAGCCGCCTGTACCCGTCACCACACAACGATAGTGATGGGTATTCAATGCATAGCTGACCCCTGTGAGGGTAAGTGTATCCGTTGTTGCTCCCGAATAGGGGCTAACGTTGGTCAGGTCCGTGAAGCCCGATCCGTTATCAACCTGCCATTGATAGATGTTACCACTGCCAGTATCGGCGATAGAAAAATGCACCGTGGCCCCAACGGTGGTGGTAACGTTTGTTGGCTGCGCAGTGATAAAGGCATATGCGGCGCTATTGTAGAGTTTTATTATCTCGCAATGGTTCAGGGCGCGGTTCCAGATGCCATAGTCGTCTGTCTTGCCCAAGAAGCCAAAAAAGGAAACCGAACTGTCGGTGTTCCCAAAAACGACCTTGCAATAGTAGGTGGATGCAAGCAAAGTGGTGTGAAAGGTGGTATCCAAGACACCATTGATGTAGAAAGAGTAGGCGGTATCGTTCCTTTTCACCAGTACGATATGTTTCCATACTTGCGGGACAATAGTTGAATGCGCTTCGTAACCCAGAATGTTCCAGGTATGAACGCCGGGCACCTGGTTGGCGCATATCAGGTATTTATAGTCGGTCATCCAGTTGTAAACAATGCAGATGCCGTTGTGAGGTATGGTGTTGAATGTCGACCCGTTATTATTTGTATTATTAGAATTGTTGAGACTGTCGGCAAAGAACCAGGACGAGACCGTGAAATTGTGCCAGCCTACATTGAAGAAATAAGAATCAACAGTGATCCTGTCGGTCGAGCCATTAAATTTGTAGGCGCTGTTGGCATTTCCGAACCTGTCTGTAGTAAGGGTCGCGCCAGTTATCCTTCCGTTGAGGCCCGTGCCGAGGGCGTTGTCCGCATTGCCGCTAAATGGCCACCAGCCCAGCAGGCTATCTGTAGAAACGTAAGCCGGTATTGTTTGGGCGAAAACACTGTTGTATAAAGCTGCAAATAAGACAAGAAAAAGGAGAAGTTTTTTCATATGGAGTGGTTTTGTATAAAGTTAGGGACTTTTTTATATTCAATATATTTTGTTTTTTGGAAAGGAGCCAAGCAATGCGTGGGTGACTGGCTGCCAAAGCAGACACGAGTCATCCAACGGAACACTCATGCCAGTGGAAAGACTAAACTGCCTTTTTAAACATTCTTTTGTAAATAATTAATTGCCTGTAGTAGAGTATGAAAAAGAACAAGGTAACAGTCCATGCTCTAAATTCTAAAAAAACAAAGCGCTCCAGAAAAGGAGTATGATCTATCAGTTCGCATAAAACCCAATATAAAAGGACAGACAGGCCATAGTATATTCCCCAAGGTGGTGCTATAGGAGCTTGAGCAGTAAGTCCGCGTTGTGCTAACTCGGACGCAATAGAATCGGAAAGGAGTTTTATAATGTAGAGAAGGCCAAACCAAAATACGATCGGGATAAAGATGAGGCAGGCAAAGACCGGTTTTATTTTCCGGTTTTCGGGGGATACTCTAAATAATATGCGTTGAATGGTGAGGCAAAAAAATAGGTTGAATGAAATGTACCAAATGTAATTTAAAACACCATTGACACCATGATATCTGCCATGGAAAATATCCCATAGATGGAATGGAATTAGTAATGAAATGATCTCATCCATGTATTCAAATATACTAAACGCTATCAAAAATAAATATAGGATAGATGCATATATAGTCCCTCCTCTCCCGACAGGCTTTTAAAACCCGCTTGCAGCGAGGCAAGCTTTTATGTGCAAGCTGAAGATACACATGCCTATTGGGGTTAAAGCGTTATGAACGCCCACCAGGTTTTATATTGTCAAAGAAGATAGGTGGGGAATTATACAAGGCTCCTTTCTACAGGCTTTTTCAGGACCTTTATTACTCTTACTAACTTATACCAGTAGATCAACGAGCAAACCTGTGCGAGGGTCAAAACGGTGTGAATTGAATTGTAAATTGCCATGTCATAATAAGCAATAGACTTACTGATATTAATTAAGTTAATATTGATGCACATTGCAATTCCAATTGCCATAGTTGGATTATTTTTTACCGCTATACCCCTTTCATTAAACTCTGCTTTAATAGATATTGATACAAAGTATACGACAAAAAAAAACCTACGTAACAATAAGCCGGCAGCAGAAAAGAAAGCCAGATCAAAAAAGGGTTCATTTTACGGTTGGGCAAGGAGATAAGTGATAAGAGGTAGTGGATAGTGGCACAAAACAAACTAAAAAAAATTATAGGAATAGAGCAATAGACGATATAAGTGACCATGCTTTGGCCAGGAGGCTTACTAGGCAATAGTGATATTAAATAGTGGAAAATGCCGAGCATACCTAAATTTACAACAACATTATTAAAAGCAGATAAGTGCACCAGAACATCCTTTAGCTTTTTTTGCGGCCGGGTATGCCGGGCTACCTTCTGTTAAGCAATATCAACAAGCGTAGATATATGGGAAGTGCAGATTTTTATGCTGAGTAGAATACAGAACGCACAAAGGAGTGACACAACGATGCTTAATAGTGATACTTACGTTGGTAGTAAAAAGGGTTACAGATGTCAATTACCCCGCTCTGGAAATGATCTTGTCTGGGTTAATGCCAATTTTGTATTAAAAATGGGCACGAGTTTTTGGCTAAAGCCGTCCTGTTTATATTCCTGATACCCTGCCCTGAAGGGACAGGGCTATTTTTTAAAATGCCTTATTTTAATGTCCAAATGGGCTTATACCTAGTGGACATTTAAATCAGACATGATCCGTTAAACGCGACAAACACTTTCGCTTTGGCGAAATCAATGAGATTGCGGCTCGGAGGCCGCAATGACAGTACCTATTTTTGATTTCTATTCGGTATTAAATCTTTTCTCCCGATAAGTATCGGGTAGCAAAAAGGCTGACAAATTTTTTTAGAATCTGTCAGCCCTTTTTATAGTCTTGCTGTAGCCAAATATCCTTGTACAGCGTTTATTTTATCTTGAATGCTTTCTTTACTTTGGGTACGTAGTCCAGTTTTTCCCAAGTAAATAATTCCACTTTCATGGTCTTTGTCTTTCCATCGGCTGCACGGAAATTCTTGGTAACTGTTTGCGGCTCGCGTCCCATATGACCGTAAGCTGCGCATTCGCTATACATAGGCTGGCGCAGTTTGAGGCGGTTCTCTATAAAGTATGGGCGCATATCGAAGATCTCTTCTACGAGTTTGGCGATCTTGCCATCGTGCATGTCCACTTTTGCAGTGCCATAGGTATTGACATAAATCCCCATTGGCTTTGCGACGCCGATAGCGTAAGAAACCTGTACGAGCACTTCGTCGCAAACACCAGCAGCAACGAGATTTTTTGCGATGTGACGGGTAGCATATGCGGCAGAACGATCGACCTTGGAAGGATCTTTGCCTGAGAATGCACCACCACCGTGGGCACCTTTGCCGCCATATGTGTCTACAATTATCTTACGCCCCGTTAAACCAGAGTCGCCATGCGGACCACCTATCACGAATTTGCCTGTTGGGTTGACGTGGTATTTTATCTTGTCGTTGAATAATTTTTTATGTTCGGGGTAGCTCTTTAAGACGCGCGGAATGAGTATCTCCTTTACATCTTTGGTGATGCGTTTTTGCATTTCCTTTTCGTTTGCAAAATCGTCGTGCTGCGTGGAGATAACTATAGCATCTATGCGTACGGGTTTATTATCATCACTATACTCGAGTGTGACCTGGCTTTTGGCATCGGGACGGAGGTATTTCATTTCTTTGCCTTCGCGGCGTATAACAGCCAATTCGCGAAGCAGATTGTGTGCAAGATCTAAAGCAAGGGGCATATAATTGCCTGTCTCGTTGGTAGCATAGCCGAACATCATGCCCTGATCGCCAGCGCCCTGATCTTCTTTATTTTTCTTTTCCACGCCTTGATTAATATCAGGAGATTGCTCATGGATGGCAGAAAGCACGCCGCATGACATGGCTTCGAACATATACTCGCTCTTTGTATAGCCGATCTTAGCTATCACTTCGCGGGCTATAGTTTGCACATCAATATAGGTCTTGGATTTTACTTCGCCAGCCAGTACTACTTGCCCTGTGGTAACGAGTGTCTCGCAGGCAATTTTGGATTGTGGGTCCCAGGCAAGGAAATTATCAACTAATGCGTCGGATATTTGGTCGGCGACTTTGTCAGGGTGTCCTTCTGACACGGACTCTGATGTGAACAGATATGGCATTTTTTATCGTTGTTTTTTTAATTTAATGCGCGAAGATAAGATAGTTTTTATTCTACGGTAACAGATTTTGCAAGGTTCCTTGGTTGGTCCACATTGCAGCCACGCATAATGGCTATATGATATGCAAGCAATTGTAATGGGACGATGGTGACCAGGGGTGATAATATCTCCTCTGTTTCAGGCACCTCTATTACGTGGTCTGCAAGCGCTTTTATTTGTTTATCGCCTTTGTTTACAATGGCTATTATCTTGCCTTTGCGTGCTTTTACTTCTTGTATATTAGATACTATTTTTTCGTAGGCGCTTTGGTTGGTAGCCAGGAAAACCACCGGCATTTCTTCATCTATAAGCGCAATAGGCCCGTGTTTCATTTCAGCAGCAGGATAACCTTCTGCATGTATATAAGATATTTCTTTCAGTTTCAAAGCGCCTTCCAATGCCACAGGAAAATTATAACCGCGACCGAGGTACAGGAAATTGGTGGCATCCTTGTATATGTATGCGATCTCTTTTATCACATTGTCTTGCTTCAACACCTCCTCTATCTTTTTGGGTATGCTTTCTAACTCATACAATATGGCCCTTAGCTTGGATGTAGCAATAGTGCCCTTCTCCATAGCTATTTGTAAGGCGATGAGGGTGAGGATAGTTATTTGTGTAGAGAAAGCCTTGGTAGAGGCCACGCCTATCTCCGGGCCAGCATGTGTATACGACCCTGCATGGGATGCCCGGGCTATGGACGAGCCTATGACATTGCAGATGCCATATATGAGCGCCTTGTTGCTTTTGGCGAGCTCAATGGCGGCAAGTGTGTCTGCGGTCTCGCCGGATTGTGATATTGCTATCACCACGTCGCTTTCGCCAATGATGGGGTTTCGGTAACGGAACTCAGAAGCGTACTCCACTTCCACCGGCACGCGTGCCAGGTCTTCTATAAGGTATTCCCCTATGAGGCCGGAATGGTATGATGTGCCGCAGGCCGTGATAATAAAACGATCTGCTTTGTCGATACGGGTAATATATTCACTCAAACCACCGAGTTTGATCCAGCCATGCAGAGCGTTCATACGCCCGCGAAGAGAATCTGCGATGACGGTAGGCTGCTCATATATTTCCTTCAGCATGAAATGCTCAAATCCGCCTTTTTCAATATTCTCCAGCGACAATTCAAGCGTCTGTATAGCGTGCGACTTCTCGATGTTGCCTAGTGTGCGGATGGTATAGCTACCATCGCGGTTCACTACGGCTATCTCCTGATCATCGAGGTACACTACATTCTTTGTGTATTCTACTATGGGCGAGGCATCGGATGCGATATAGAATTCATCATCGCCAATACCTATGACCAAGGGGCTGCCTTTGCGGGCAGCTATAAGCTGGTTAGGATTTTTCCTATTGATGATAACTATGGCGTAGGCGCCAACTACTTCATTGAGCGCAATACGCACGCATTCATCCAACGATTTCCCTTCCTGTTTTTGTACCTCTTCTATAAGATCGACAAGGATCTCGGTATCGGTATCGGAATGAAAAACATATCCCCTTTTCAGGAGCTCTTCTTTTATAGTAGCGTAGTTCTCAATAATGCCATTATGGATGATAGCAAGATCGCCCGACTGGGATAAATGGGGGTGGGCATTACTGTCGTTAGGTTCTCCATGGGTAGCCCAACGTGTGTGGCCAATGCCTATGGTGGCAGACAAATATTTCCCATTCGTTACTTTTTCGAGCTCGCTTACTTTACCTGCTTTTTTGTAAACATTCAGGTCCCCATTCAGCAGGGCGATACCGGCACTGTCATAGCCCCGGTATTCAAGTCTTTTCAAACCCTTTATAAGTATCGGGAACGCTTCCTTGTTTCCGATATAGCCAACAATGCCGCACATATGTGTTTACTTTAGTTTGGAATAAACTACTTTTAGTTTCATTTGACGGGCTGTATCGCTGTAGTTCCCTCCTCCTATTGCTGCCCGGTATGCACCATAATAATCCTGCGTACCATTGATACGTAAATGTAAGGTATCTCTTCCACTTATCACAGCATTTTGGACCTCACGGGGTATGTTAAGCTGATACATTGTAATGTTATTGGCTGCATTGTAATGCTGTGTACCATCCAATATACCCAATGCAGATGTACTGGTGATGGGAAACCTGTCGGCAATAGTATAGGTATTGCCATTTGAATCTACACCCAAGGCATATACTCTTGGCGGGCCGTAGAATAAGGAATCCAAACTTGTCCAAACTGTTCCGTTCCCCGTGCCTACTATTGGCAGATCGAGTTCTGCTTTATTGATAATGGGTATCTTTACCAAGCCGGAAACCGGATCTTTTACCAATAAAGACCTAAGCCCGTATATTTTAACATCAAGAGCGTCCCCAGGCTGATCCTGCAGCAAAAGTACACCGGCAGGGGGCGCTGAGGTAGCCGCACCACGGCTTATATAGTTGTAGTGGGCACAATAATTACCACCATCGAAATATAAAGAGAACGTAGAGTCTAGTGTGACCGTCTGCCCGGCAACATGATAGTAAAGGAGTATGTTCGCCTTGGAATAATTGGTTGCTGCGCCACTTTCATCGAGCCTGAAATAAGGCATTGCCTTACCTAATCCACCACTTATATCGGGTACTACACATATGCCATTCAAATAGGCCAAAAAATTAGCATTGCTGGTAAAGACGGTACTGCCTGCACTGTCGATCATGTTGATAAAGGGCCGATCCAGCCTTATGCGCAAATGGGGCGCCTGATTAACGCCATTCACATTTACAGAGTCCTCGAGACTGTTAACATTTACCGTAGCTGTGCCACTGAAAGTATCCGCGTGTGGCACAGTATCCATAGGTATCGGATAATAGTTAACCGTAGTAGATAAGGAACTTTTGGCAATATATACTTTATAGGTTTGTGTAGCAAAGGGGTTGGTAGTATCGCCCCAAGTGAGCCCCCCGGTGCCGTACACCCCAGTGCCGCTATAGGGCAATATGAGCACTGCTGAGTCTACAACTAGCTGATCAAAACTAAAATTCAAGGTGCTCGGTATGACCTGAAAATAGGTGGACCCGAAGGTTGAGCCGAAAAACGGATCAGCACTTGCGCTTATGCTGCCCACACCTTCGAACATGGGGATACCCCCTATTGCTGTGCTTGTTATGACACTGTCATCGGTAACTGTCTTGGTAAGTGCATTGAAAACTGCACTATATGCTATGCCGGTATTATGATTCGGGTCTATTCTAGCATCGATCAGGGTATTTTCCTTGCAACCTATCTGAAGGGATGCAATTAAAATAATAAAGGTAAAGGTCACCACTAGACCACGGGGATATCGCTTCAATGTTAATATTTTACAGCTAAAGTGATAAAAGAAAAACTAAGACTCTGTTAAGTTTTTATAAAGGTCGAGCAGTTGGGCTATGTCTTCCTTCCAAGCCTCATCATATTTTAACACTTTCTTGTATCTGCTGGGCTTCACTTCGTCATTTATTTTCTTGTCTATGTTGTTGTCGCCGAATACCACTACATCTGCATATTTGGATGCACCGATCGTCAGGGCCTCATTCGTACCTTCTTTAAAGGCATCGAAATCTTTTTCTTTTATCTCGTTATTGATGATGGCCTTTTTTACAAAGTTAGTGTTCAGCGTTTCCTTGAACTGATTGGATTGTGCGGTGTAAATAACTTTGGAATATCCAAAAACAGGTTCTTTCTTATAAGCTGTTTTCAGGTACAAAGGCAGCAATGAGGTCATCCAGCCGTGGCAATGAATGACGTGGGGAGGCCAGCCAAATTTCTTAACGGTCTCCAAGGCACTCTTGCAGAAAAATATCATGCGTTCTGCATTATCGTCGTAGAAGCCATCCTGATCGTCGCGGAATACTGCTTTACGCTTAAAATAATCCTCATTATCCATGAAATAAACCTGCAGGCGGGCGCTAGGCAATGAAGCGACTTTGATGATAAGGGGGTAATCGTCTTTGTCGATAATAACATTGATGCCCGAAAGACGCACTACTTCATGCAACCTGTGACGGCGCTCGTTTATCATGCCGAACCTTGGCATGATAACCCGTACTTCCAAACCGGCATCGAAAGTTTTAATTGCTAATTTGTTCAAGATCTGGGCGAAGTCCGTAAACTCTATATAAGGGGAAAGTTCATTCGCTACAATTAAAACGCGTTTTTTTGTGTCTGCAGACATGCTATGCGTTAATATTAATTTAAAACCGAAAAGTGTATAAAGCCTGAAAATTGTCTGCAAAATTACGAAAATATTGAATTCCAACCGTTACTTTGCAGTTTTTAGGGTAAAAATGGCACATGACGATCTTTAAAAAGATAGCTGATCTACAGGAATATGTATCGTTGCAAAAGGCCTCCGGGGCCAGTATAGGGTTCGTTCCCACTATGGGCGCGCTTCATGCGGGACATAGCTCCCTGGTGGAAAAAGCGAAGCGGGACGGGCGGTTCACCGTATGCAGTATTTTCATCAACCCTACCCAATTCAATGACATCAATGACTTTGAAAAATACCCCGTAAGCATAGATAAGGACATTGAGATATTGATAAATGCAGGATGTGACCTATTATTTTTACCCTCCGTTGCAGAGATCTACCCGAATGGCCCGGAGAACGCAAGGACCTACGATATTGGCTACCTGGATACTATACTTGAGGGGGCACAACGGCCCGGTCATTTTCGCGGAGTGGGGCAGGTGGTGAGCCGACTTTTGGAGGCCGTGCGGCCACAATATCTTTACCTGGGACAGAAAGACTACCAGCAGTGTATGGTGCTGAAAAGGCTAATACAACTAATGAATTGGGAGGGAGAGACACAAGTGGTAATATGCCCCACGGTGCGCGAAGCAGACGGACTGGCCATGAGCTCCCGGAACCGCAGGCTCACAGACACACAACGGGCATTGGCAGCTACTATATACCAATGCCTTGTATCTATAGAAAGCAAACAAAATACAGACCCATTCTCCACAGTGCAAAAAGAATGCTTTGACTTGCTTAGAGACCGGGGTTTTGAACCTGAATATGTATCGCTTGCTGAAGCGACGGATCTTACTTTACTAGATAATTACAAAGCTGATACGCCGATGGTTGCCCTGATAGCTGCTAAACTAGGAGATGTGCGCCTTATCGATAATCTTATCCTGAACACTCAAAACTAAGATCGTAAAAAGGTAAATTCCTTGGCGTAAATGCCGCGTCAATCCACTTTGCTTATCTTGAGTGTATTAGTGGATAAATGAGCCTTGACCGGGGTACTACCCGTGTTTATTACCACATCTCCGGTCTTCAACAAATCCTTTTCTTTCAGGAACCGGATCTGGTCTGCGATTATCTCGTCAAGACCTTCCTCCTTATCGTAGAAGAATGCCTGTACACCCCAACTCAGGCTCAACTGATTGATAAGCGAAGGTGATTTCGTGAACACGTAGAGCGCGGACATGGGCCTATAGCTACTTAGCATAAAACCTGTGTACCCCGATTGTGTCATACCTATCAAAGCGGTTGCCTGCACGTCTTTGGCGATCTCGCAGGCGTTGTAGCAAAGTGCGTCGCTGAGGAAGGAAGGAGAATGCGGCTGTGGTGTAAGGTTGCGGTTATAAACGATAGCTTCTTTTTCGACCTCTTCTATTATGCTAACCATAGTCCTTATGACCAACTCGGGATATTGACCCATTGCGGTCTCAGCACTGAGCATCACAGCGTCGGCGCCTTCCAGGACAGCATTAGCGACATCGGTTATCTCGCTACGGTTGGGGCGTGTGCGGTCCATCATGCTCTCCATCATCTGCGTAGCTATTATCACCGGTTTGGCACGGTGAATACATTTGGTGATGATGGTCCTCTGTATAAGCGGTATCTGCTGTAGCGGAAGTTCCACGCCGAGATCACCGCGAGCCACCATTACAGCATCTGATGCGAGTATTATCTCGCGCAAGTGTTCCAACGCCTCTGGCTTTTCTATTTTCGATATTATTTTGGCGCTGCTGTTCTTTTCTTTCAGGCGGGCCCTCAACTCCGTTACATCCTCAGGTCTGCGAACGAAAGAAAGCGCCACCCAATCTATATCCTGCCCTATTATGAAATCAAGGTCGGCGAGGTCTTTCTCAGTTAGTGAGGGCAGTGATATTTTAGTATCGGGCAGGTTCACGCCTTTCTTAGACGATAGTATGCCTGGGCTGGTGACCTTTACTTTTACCCCTTTTTATGTTCTTTTGTACCCACTTTCTGGTCTTTGATCTATTCCGGCTAATGCAAAAAGGCTTCCACATTTAACATATAGGCCATTTATCTTCTTCCCCATTTACCCGTTCCACTGTTTAACTTTGCCTTCATGTTACACAAAACAAAGATCATAGCTACAGTAGGACCCGCATGTAATACCTATGAAAAATTGCTTGCTTTGGTGCATGAGGGAGTAAATGTTTTCAGGGTGAATTTTTCGCATGGCACACATGAGCAGCACAGGCAGGTCATAGCCTATATCAAACAGATAAATGGTTCCTTTCCTTTCAATATTGCCATACTTGCAGACCTGCAGGGTCCTAAGCTCCGTGTGGGTGAGATAACAGGCAATGCGCTCGATCTGAAAATGGGTGATGAGTTCTATTTCACCAACGAGCCCTGTATAGGTACACTC
>Ga0206910_1022_pt2 | contig 35397 bp, 38 predicted proteins | sample Alteio_BWOrgHeat_77_FD_152949 | JGI IMG/M metagenome (GOLD analysis project Ga0206910, IMG submission 152949) | Enriched cells from forest soil in Barre Woods Harvard Forest LTER site, Petersham, Massachusetts, United States -... | ecosystem: Environmental > Terrestrial > Soil > Temperate forest >... | reverse complement strand
TTTTGAACTCCCTTTTCCACGTGCGCGCGATAACGCAAAGATGGTTTATGCGGCTGTGATAAAAAATGCAATCCTCCCCAGGATTGAAAGCCTTATAACACAGTCTGGTTTGGAACTAAAATTTATTGATATTCCTGAGCTTGTCATGCGAAATATTGTGAAACTCATGAAGGAAAATGGCAAACAATCGCGAAAAATTCTCATTCGCTCCTTGATCATGATAGGCATTTTGGTGATCAGCGCTTCTTCGTCTGCGCGGGCGTTGACTTTCATGCTCCCCGCAGAGGGAGACATGGTAGGGGAGATCCAAACCACCACCGTACGCGAGGGTGAATCTTTGGGAGAAATTGGTCGACGCTTTGATGTTGGCGTCTATGAAATGATTGAAGCTAATCCAAACCTCGATCCGTGGGTGCCGACCGTGGGTGCCATTGTTTTGATCCCCACTCAATTTATCCTCCCCAAAGGTCCTCGCACAGGCATGGTCTTAAATCTCGCCGAAATGCGACTTTATTATTTTCACCCTGACCAACGCCTCGTGACCACCCATCCTCTGGGAATTGGTAAAAAAGGCTGGTCAACACCTTTGGGCCAAGCCACGATTACCGACAAGAAGAAAGATCCCCACTGGTATCCTCCCCTCTCAATTCGCCAAGAGCACCTCGAAAAGGGCGATGTTTTACCCCCCCCATGTACCCGGTGGTGTGGATAATCCCTTAGGCCGCCATGCCTTTTATCTGACCTCCAAAGATCTCTCTGCCAAAGGAAGCTTTTTAATTCATGGGACAAATCGCCCCGGTGGAGTGGGTGTGCGAAGTAGCCATGGGTGCATTCGCCTATTTCCAGAAGACATTGAAACGCTCTTTGACAGGGTCCCTATTGGGACATCGGTTCGCATTATTCATGAACCTTATAAGGTGGGCTGGCATAACCGCCATCTCTATTTAGAAGCCCATCAACCCTTAACGGAAGCCCAATATGCCGGCTCAAATAGCCTGAGTCGTTTGGCAAATGTGATCGAGGCCACTATTGGAAATAGCCAACTGGTTAATTGGACGGGCGCTAAGATGGCAGCAGAAATGGCCAATGGCTATCCTGTTCGAATTGACTAGCCCTGGACTGCCCAACGCCCGATCGCGTGAATCAATCCTTCGCTAATTTAAGGGCAAGCGTGGCTAAGCGCTGTCCTAATGCAAGGCACAAGGTTTTCTCATCTTCGGTCACTGGCAATTTGCTGTCAGGTCCAGCCACGTGGGTGGGGCCATAAGGCGTTCCTCCCGAACGGGTATGAGTCAACACCGGTTCTGTATAAGGCACCCCTAGCATCAACGCGCCATGATGAAATAAAGGCAACATCATACTGATTAGCGTTGTTTCTTGGCCCCCATGTAGACTGGAGGAAGAACTAAAAACCGCGGCTGGCTTACCGACTAAGCTCCCCGCCAACCAAAGGCTGCTGGTCGTATCAATAAAATATTTAAGAGGCGCTGCCATATTACCAAACCGTGTGGGACTGCCCATTGCCAAGCCTGCGCAGGCTTTTAGATCATCCAAACTCACATACACATCCCCACTGGCAGGCACCGCCGCTTCCACTGCTTCTGTGACGGTTGAGACAGCAGGCACTGTCCTGATTTTTGCCTCAATCCCCGCCACACTGTGGATCCCACGCGCAATCAATTCGGCCATCATTTTTGTCGCGCCATAGCGGCTATAATATAAAACTAATATGTAAGGTAACATGTACAAAGCTCCTATTAACATAAATCCTGTGAAGAATATTTGAAAGGTAGGCCAAAGATTTCTTAATACCGTTATTTCGTTTGAGGATTTGGATCAACCTTGATCCTTTGAGGAAGTTGGCACGCTAAAAAAAAAGAACCCCCACAAAGGAGGGTTCTTTCATAAGGTCTACAGGAGCTTTATTATTTCCCGCCGTATTCCTTTTTCATTTTTTCAAGTTTGTGGTGCATCACTGGCTCACCACCGCATTTCTTGGCGCAACCGCCTAAAAATACGATTGGCGCAATTACCAAACCCACAACAACCATTTTTGCTACTTTTTTCATACGACTCCCCTTCAGTTTAATTAAACCTGTAAGCTTAGGTTAGCGAACTTTTACTTAATTTGCCAAACTCAATTCACAGGTACCCGTTTAAATAACGCATTAATAGCCTCTCTGGGAGAGGCCCCATATTTCATAATGGCCAACACTTGTTCCGCGATTGGCAGATCAACCTGATACCGCTTTGCCAAACCACAAAGCTGTTCTACATTGTACACTGCCTCTACCACTTGGCCAATCCGTTGCAAAGCTTGTTCTTGTGTTAAACCTTCCGCCAATGCCAATCCAAAACGCCGATTGCGTGATTGATCATCCGTACACGTTAGAATAACATCTCCACAGCCTGCAAGACCCATTAACGTCTCGGACCGTGCACCTAAGACCTTCCCCAAACATACCATTTCAGCTAGGCCTTTGGTAATCAAAGCAGCGCGGGCATTTGCCCCAAACTTTACGCCATCTGAAATTCCCACGGCAACTGCTAATACATTTTTTAATACACCCCCTAATTGAACACCAATCAGATCATCGGTGATATCAACGCTGAAATTATCTGAACTAAAATACTGAGACAAATCTTTGGCAAAGATTAAATTTTTTGAAGCAATCGCCACAGCTGTGGGTAACCCTAAGGCCACTTCACGCGCAAAACTCGGCCCAGACAATACCGCATAGGCATGTGCCTGCCCAAGTTCTCGTTCTGCTACTTGATGTAAAAATTGTCCTGTCCCTAATTCTAGGCCTTTGGTTGCCCAAACAATACGCGTTTTTGCATTAATAAAGGGCTTAATATTCTGTAGAGCCTCTGCAAAAGCATGACTCGGTACTACCAACAATACGTCTTGCACATTTTTTAACGCTTCTTCCAATGTATGGCAAAGCATCATATGAGGGGATAAATTGACATTGGGTAGATAACGATGACGCCCTTCTTTAGACATTTCTTCTAATAAAGATTGATCCCGATCCCACACATGGACCTTCAAATTATTTTTTGCTAATAAAAGCGCAAGTGCCATCCCCCATGAACCTGCACCAAGTACCGCAATCGAGTGGTTTTCTGTTTGCATATTAAACGGTCGTAATCCCTTCTTCTTGCATCTTAGCAACTTGTGTCGCCATATGGTGTTCGTACATGGCATCAAAATTAATAGGCGGTAACACTAACTGAGGAAACCCTCCTCGGGTTGCCAGATTAGAAATAGTTTCGCGCGCATAAGGAAAAAGTACTGTCGGACAGGTCGTCGCTAAGACTTGTTTTAATGCCTCTTCTGCCAAATTGCGCACGGTGAAAACCCCGGCTTGCTGGATCTCAATTAAGAAAGCCGCCTTCTCTGCTCCCTCTTCACCTAACTTTGCGGTCACTGTTACACGTAAAACCACTTCATGGATCGCTTCTAATTCAGATAAAACTTGCGATCCTGTTTGCAAATCAAAGTCTATTTTGGGTTTCCATTCTTCATTAAATATTTGTGGCGAATGCGGGGCCTCAAAAGAAGAGTCTTTTAAATAAATACTATGGACATTAAATAAAGGGGCCGTTTCCTGTTGATCAGTATGTGTATGCCCATTTGTTTTAGAAGGTGCATTACCTGGCTTTTGCGACATATTTTTCATTCCCATGTTTGTCATTAAAATACTTAATCTTTGAGCCAGTCGTGCAACTCGTTTGCATCCGCCAGGACCTTCAGATCACTAAACCCACCGACATGTCTTTCCCCAATAAAAATTTGGGGGACTGTTCTGCGGCCACTCTTTTGTTCCATTACACTGCGCTTTTCGAGATCAATATCGACCCGGATTTCTTCAAAAGCGATCCCTTGGCTTTGTAATAATTGTTTTGCCGTCTGACAATAAGGACAGGCAGCAGTGCCATAAACTAAAACTTTTTTCATGCTTTCACCAGAGGAAGACCCGCTTCTTTCCAAGCTTGTATGCCCCCATTTAACACGACCGTTTGAAAGCCCTTGTCCCGCAATTGTAACGCTACTTTAGGAGATTCTTGTCCCAGGGCACACACTACAATGAGAGGTTTATTGATATGTTTTTGTAAAGTTTCTAATTTTTTTTCTAAAACGCTTGCCGAAAAAGGTAGGGCACCTAAAATATGGCCGGCAGAAAATAAAGATTCACTTCGTAGATCGAGCACGCGGGCTTCCTGATGGTTAATTAATTGTACCGCTTGTTCTGCATTGATCCGCGGTGCCTGTATTTTTTGTTGGACAGCTTCATTGATAAAAAAGCCCACTAAGAGCATGGTAAAAAGCGCACTCAAAACCCAGTGGTTAGTTATAAAAGCAACCAATTCATTCATAGCCTATATCACATCAGTACAGGAAAAAAGCAGTATATATGAAATGCAACCCTACCGCATCTCACCTTCACACTCAACCGTAAATGCTCAGGCATTCCTTAAGTTTCCTCTATAATAATCATTTATGAACCTTTAAAATGGCCCTTTAAATTTATCAATGGATTATTTATGACACCACGCCCACTTGCCTTAATCATCCTCGATGGCTGGGGTTATCGAGAATCGGCAACTGCCAACGCAATTGCGGCTGCCCAAACACCCGTATGGCATCGACTGTGGCAAACCTATCCTCACACGACTTTATCCGCTTCAGGCTTAGATGTCGGCTTACCGGCGGGCCAAATGGGAAATTCAGAAGTAGGGCATTTAACCATGGGAGCCGGTAGAACCATCTTTCAAGATCTATCCCGTATCTCTCAGGCAATTACCCAAGGCGATTTTGACCAAAATCCTGTCTTGACTGAAACGCTCAATAAAGTGACTCAAAACCAGCAAGCGCTTCATGTTTTGGGTTTACTATCAGCAGGTGGCGTGCATAGCCATGAAAATCACCTCCATGCGCTACTACATCTGGCTGCTAAAAAAGGGGTGAAAAACATTTTTATTCACGCTTTTTTAGACGGGCGCGATACCCCTCCAAAAAGCGCCAAGGCTTCCCTGCAAGCCTTAACCCATATTTGCCAATCACTTTCTGCAACGACCCACGCCCGTATTGCATCTATCAGTGGGCGTTACTATGCCATGGATCGTGATCAACGCTGGGAAAGAACCCAAATGGTCTACGAATTGCTCACAGAAAATAAAGCACGTTGGTATGCTTCCTCTGCCATAGAAGCCTTGATCCATGCTTATCATCGTGACGAAAGCGATGAATTTGTGCAGCCCACTATTATTAGCCCTGCGACTTCAATTGAGACAGGCGATGCCGTCATTTTTATGAATTTTCGAGCGGATAGAGCGAGACAATTAAGTTATGCACTCACTGATCCCCAATTTTCTGGATTTAGCCGTGTGAAATATCCAAAGCTTGCAGATTTCGTGACCCTCACTGAATATGCGAGCGATCTTAAAGCAAAAGTTGCATTTCCTACCCTCTCTATTCCTAATCTGTTAGGAGAATACCTACAAAATAACCACCTCACACAACTCAGACTGGCTGAAACTGAAAAGTACGCCCATGTCACCTTTTTCTTGAATGGTGGCAAAGAACTGCCTTTTGAAAATGAAAAACGTATTCTCGTGCCTTCAAAAAAAGTGGCCACCTACGATTTATGCCCAGAAATGAGCGCCCCAGAACTCACTGAAGCTTTTGTAAAGGCAATCCATGAAAAATCCGCTGATCTCATTATCTGTAACTATGCAAATGCGGACATGGTAGGACATACGGGTCACTTCAACGCCTCCGTAAAAGCGATTGAAATACTTGATCAATCCTTAGGCAAAGTGATAGAAGCCCTGAAAGTCGTGAATGGAGAGGCATTGATCACCGCTGATCACGGCAACGCAGAAATCATGTTTGATGAAACGACCCAGCAAGCACATACTGCACACACTGTAGAACGTGTACCTTTGATTTATGTGGGACGCCCTTTTTCTATTACCAAGCATACCGGTACATTGGCTGATGTGGCACCGACTTTAATTGCTTTACTCGGCTTGCCCATTCCTCCAGAAATGACGGGAACGAATTTGCTAACCACACCCGCGTACACTGAGAAATCTTGACACATTTTTCAAAAATTGATAGGATAACTGACATTCTAAAAGTAGGATTGGCCTCCCTAAACGGCCCGTAATGCTTAATTTACCCTGTGAGCGGATCTCTCCCTCGACTTATTTTAGGCTTAACAGTATGATACAGCCTAAATGCAGCAAAATGAAAAATAGAGATTATACTTTTTTTAAATGCAGGAAAAAATGAATAGCCTACTAATTCAACAAATTACCTTGAGTAAGTTGCATGAATCGCTTTATGGAGATCTCGATTATGCCTCTCAGCCATAATATTGTTACCTTCATACGTCCCGCCTTTTTAACGTTTTTATTTCTTTTAACGGCAAACATTAGCATAGCAGAGACGGCGCCTGCCGAAGACATCAAAGAAGAGAAATTACCGATTGTTGATCTACAACGCTTTACCAAAGTGATTGAATACATCAAAGAATATTATGTCAAACCCATTGAGGATGAAGCCTTATTTGAAAATGCAATGCGTGGCATGTTAGGTGGCCTGGATCCGCATTCCTCTTATCTCGGCACAGAAGAGTTTGCTGATTTAAAAGCAAGCACCACCGGTAAATTTGGTGGATTAGGGGTGGAAGTGATCCCTGAAGATGGTTTTATTCGTATTATTAGCCCTATTGATGATACTCCAGCACAACGAGCAGGGATCCAAGCAGGCGATTTCATTATTCGCTTAAATGAAACGCCCGTCAAAGGATTAACCATGCGCGAAGCGATAGAACTCATGCGCGGTGAAAAGGGTACAAAAATTGTTTTAACCATTATCCGTCAAGGCGAAGCTAAACCCCTACAAATTACTGTCGTACGAGACACCATTAATGTACAAAGCGTTCGCAGCAAAATGTTAGACGATCAATTTGCTTATATTCGAGTCTCTCAATTCCAAAGTAACTCGGGAGATGACTTATCCCGTGCCATTCAAACACTGAAAAAAAGTAATCATGGAAAAATTAAAGGCTTGATTCTTGATCTCAGAAATAATCCGGGTGGCGTACTAGATGCCGCCGTACAAATTGCAGATGCCTTTTTAGATCGAGACAAATTAAAACAATATGAAGGCCTTATTGTCTATACAAAAGGCCGCCTACCGGGATCTCAAATCAAAGAAAAAGCACATGCCGGCGATACCATCAACGGTGCCCCTTTGGTCGTATTAGTCAACAGTGGTTCTGCTTCTGCCTCTGAAATCGTGGCAGGGGCTCTTCAAGACTATCATCGTGCCATTATCATCGGCACCCAAACCTTTGGTAAGGGCTCCGTTCAAACGGTGCTACCCTTAAAAGAGAACCGGGGCCTCAAATTGACCACCGCTTTATACTACACGCCCGCTGGCCGATCCATTCAAGCCACCGGCATCAAACCCGACATCATCGTACAGAATTTAAGGATCCCAGCCCCCAATGAAAAAGAAGATCCGATGAATGCCTTTTTATTGAGAGAAGAAGATCTGCAAGGCCATTTAACGAATGGCAATAAAGAAGAGAAAGAAAAATCGATAGATAAAGACAAGAGTAACGATAAGGACAAAACCATGGGTGCGCGTCCTACCCCGAACACTCCCGCGTTGCTTTATACCGATTATCAGTTAAATGAAGCACTCAATGTACTAAAAGGCTTGACCTTAGTCGGATCGACAACTACCGCTGGAAAAAATTAGCGGCTATTTCTAAGCGACTACAATCATTTCTCTCAGTTTTCCAATCGCATTTTCTTCTAATTGACGGATCCGCTCTGCAGAGACCTGATAGGTTTTTGCCAATTCTTGCAAAGTCACTTTTTTCTCGTCCTCTAATAGCCAGCGTTTTTCTAGAATATCCTGGCTTCTGGGATCGAGTTTCTGAAAAGCATTTTTCAAACGTTCTTGCCCATGCTCTTCCCAGTCTTGCGCTTCTAATTGCAGGCCAGGATTAGAGCGTGCATCTTCTAAATATTCAGAAGGAGAGCTCGTCTGTACCCCTTCGTAACTCTCATTGACGGGCAAATCAAATTGTACATCTCTCGCATTTAGCCGTTCTTCCATGCGCCTCACTTCTGCCACTGAAACACCCAGATCATTGGCAATCACTGCCACTTCCTCGTTTGTACTCCAACCTAAACGCTTTTTGGCCGTTCTTAAGTTAAAGAACAATTTACGTTGTGCTTTGGTGGTCGCCACTTTCACAATACGCCAATTTCGCAAAATAAATTCGTGGATTTCCGCTTTAATCCAATGGACGGCGAAGGAGACTAAACGCACACCCATTGTCGGATCAAAACGTTTCACGGCTTTCATTAAACCGATGGTTCCTTCTTGCACTAAATCTCCGAGCGGTAAACCATAGCCTAAGTAACCTCGAGACACCCGTACCACATAACGAATATGCGCCAAGATGAGCTTTTGAGCCGCTTTTAAATCGCCATCTTTCTGGTATTGCATTGCCAAAGTATGTTCTTCTTCAGGCGTTAATAAAGGGAGTCCATTTACCCAATGGAGATAAGCCTCTAAGCTGCCGCTTGGCAACTGAGGAGCAAGAACTTGTAAGGCAGTTGACAGTGTATTCATGTTTTATCGCTTAACTTCTAATTCGCTTTTATTAATCAAATTTTATCACTCTTAAAAAAAAACACCAAGAGGCTTATATCTGTGTTTTATTACAGTTATTGGAGATTTAACACTGCCTCTTCTTTAGCATTTCATGGCATACTAACTTCTGTACGTTAAGACCTGAGTTGCTGGAAAAGCTATGGCTTATTATCCTTACACCCGTTTGCGCCGGATGCGCCAAGACTCTTTTTCAAGGCGGTTGATGCGGGAAACCGTCCTCTCGATTGATGATCTCATTTATCCCCTCTTTATACAAGAAGGAACCACTCAACGAAGCCCCATCCCTTCCATGCCGGGCATTGAACGGTTGACGCTGGATTATTTGTTGGAAGAAGCGGCTCAGCTTATTGAGCTCAAAATCCCGGCAATCGCCTTGTTTCCAGCCGTGTCTCTCGCTAAAAAAACCGAAAAGGCGGAAGAAGCTTATAACCCCGACGGCTTAGTCCAACGAGCAATACGGGCTTTAAAACAAAATTTTCAAAGCCTTGGCGTGATTGCCGACATCGCGCTTGATCCTTTTACTACCCACGGACAAGATGGACTCATCAATGAAAAGGGCGAGGTATTAAATGATCCCACCCTTGAAATCTTGGTTAAACAAGCCCTCTCTTATGCCGAGGCAGGCGTTGATATTGTTGCCCCTTCTGATATGATGGATGGACGTATTCAAGCCATACGCCACGCTTTGGAAAATGCTCAATATCCCAATACCCGTATCCTTGCCTATTCTGCGAAATTTGCTTCCCATTACTATGGCCCTTTTCGAGAAGCCCTCGGATCACAGCAAGGCCTTAAGAATCGTAGCAAAGCAAGCTATCAAATGGATCCTGCCAATAGCAATGAAGCTTTAAGAGAGGTGGCTTTAGACTTAGAAGAAGGCGCTGATATCATTATGATTAAACCGGGTTTACCTTATCTAGACATCGTACGCCGAGTAAAAGATGCCTTTCAAGTACCTACCTTTGTCTATCAAGTGAGTGGCGAATATGCTATGCAAATGGCAGCCATCCAAAAAGGCTGGTTACCGGAACGTGAAAGCATTCTAGAATCATTACTGTGTATCAAACGCGCCGGGGCAGATGCCATCTTCACATACTTTGCCAAACAAGTTGCCCTTTGGATGAAAGAAGAAAACCCCTTCGGCAGTCTTTCATAAAAATACCCTTTTACAGTACACTGTCAAAGTTATTCTCAATCTTGATTGCAAGCTACGTGGAGATTCAAATTTATGAGTACATTACAAGCCGTCACTGATAATTCATTTGATACCGAAGTCTTACAAGCCACTCTGCCTGTCTTGGTCGATTATTGGGCGGTATGGTGTAATCCTTGTAAAATGATTGCCCCCATTTTAGAGGAAATTGCCGTCGATTATGAAAGTAAATTAAAAATTTTAAAATTGGATGTTGATCAAAACCCCGCCACTGCTGCTAAATACGGTGTCAGAGGCATTCCCACGTTAATGTTATATAAAAATGGAAAAATTGTCGCCACCAAAGCAGGGTATTTAACAAAGACACAACTATCTGCGTTTTTAGACAGTCATCTCTAAGTAGGTGATTAAATTAAGCCCTACCCTATTCAAGTTAGGAAATCAGTGCTAGACTACACACGTTAAACAATAATGATGCCACATCCTGAATAGGATAGAGGACCATTCTGAATCCCTTCAACAACCTAATTAGAAGCTAAATCTTGTTATGAACTTAACTGAATTGAAACAAAAATCCCCTACTGAACTCTTGGAAATCGCTCAAACCTTTGGTATCGATGTGGCGCGTGCCCGAAAACAAGAAGTGATTTTCGAAATATTAACCGCCCATGCAAAACGCGGCGAAGATATCTACGGCAATGGTGTCTTGGAAATCTTGCAGGATGGATTTGGCTTTTTGCGTTCGGCCGACAGCTCTTATTTAGCGGGGCCTGATGATATTTATGTCTCACCCAGTCAAATTCGACGGTTTAGCTTAAGAACCGGTGATGAAATTCACGGAAAAATCCGCCCCCCCAAAGAAGGGGAAAGGTACTTCGCACTTCTCAAAGTAAATGAAATCAATTTTGAAGCGCCTGAGGTGACACGCCACAAGATTGCTTTTGAAAATCTCACCCCCTTACACGCCAATCAGCGCTTACTGATGGAGGTCGGTAACGGCAGTACAGAAGATATTACTAGCCGTGTCATTGATTTAGTGTCTCCTATCGGAAAAGGACAACGGGGTTTGATTGTCTCGCCTCCTAAGGCCGGTAAAACGGTCATGTTACAAAATATCGCCCATTCTATCGCGATGAAACATCCTGAATGCCATTTAATTGTGCTCCTTATTGACGAACGTCCCGAAGAAGTCACCGAAATGGCACGTTCAGTGCGGGGTGAAGTCATTGCCAGTACTTTCGATGAACCTGCCAGTCGCCATGTTCAAGTAGCAGAAATGGTCATTGAACGCGCAAAACGTCTGGTTGAGCACAAACGGGATGTCATTATTTTATTAGATTCGATCACCCGACTCGCGCGTGCGCACAATACGGTTATTCCACCCTCCGGTAAAGTATTAACCGGTGGTGTCGATGCCAATGCGCTGCATAAACCGAAACGCTTTTTTGGCGCTGCCCGTAATATCGAAGAAGGCGGCAGTTTAACCATTCTTGCCACTGCTTTAATCGATACGGGCTCTAAAATGGATGAAGTTATCTTTGAAGAGTTCAAAGGTACCGGTAACATGGAATTACATTTAGATCGCCGTATTGCCGAAAAGCGGGTCTATCCTGCCATCAATATTGCTCGTTCGGGTACCCGCAGAGAGGAACTTTTAGCCAAATCAGACGATCTGCAAAAAATGTGGATCTTAAGAAAACTACTACATCCTATGGATGATTTAGCGGCAATGGAATTTTTATTAGAGCGTTTACGTGAAACAAAGACCAATGGCGTGTTCTTTGATTCGATGAAACGGGCTGCACAATAATCGTAAAATCCCTATGCCACTTCACAAATAGTGGCACAAGTCCCGAGAGAACGACGACTTTGCTCTGCTAGCCAATTTTTACATTCTCTTTTAAAAGTATTATTTCTAATCGCATGACGAATCGCTTGCATTAAGCGATTCATGAATGCCACATTATGAATACTGATCAATTGGTAGCCTAATAGTTCCCTTGCTTTTAAGAGATGATGTAAATATCCTCTCGAATATTTTTGACATACCCCACAAAAACAATCGGACTCAATCGCTTGTTCATCCCCGCGAAAAATCCCATTCAGTAGGTTAATATGATCCCCACTTTTACCATCGGGTAAATGAGGAGGCCGTACTAAAGCACCTCCATGTCTGGCCAATCGAGTGGGGTGTACGCAATCAAAAGTATCAATCCCTTCTGCTACCCCCGACAAGATATCGCCAATTCCCCCAATGCCTAATAAATGTGTGGGTTTTTCTCTACTTAGTTGTGCTGAAGTTAAACGCACAATCTCCTGCATTTGTGATTTGTCAGCGCCTAAAGAACCTCCAATCGCTTGCCCAAAAAAAGCCTGATTATTTACAAAATCACAACTTTCTAAACGCAAATCTTCATATACGCCGCCTTGTACAATGCCATACAGTGCTTGTTTACCCTCATCTCTTCGTTTAAATTCTTCTAAGCTCCGCTGTGCCCACCGATGACTCATTTGCATTGACCGTTCTGTATACTCTTTATCCACGTGAAAAGGCGTACACTCGTCTAACACGACCACCAGATCGCTCCCCAAACTCTGCTGGATTGCAATTGAACGCTCAGGGGTTAGAAGCTGCACACTGCCATCAAGATAAGATCTAAAGGTGGCACCCTCTTCCGTGATTTTTAACAGTGTTTTTGAACGGCCATGACTACGTTTACCTTTGATCTCATCTGCAACCGATCCTTGTCCTAAACTAAAAATTTGAAACCCTCCCGAGTCGGTCAATAGCGGCCTGTCCCACCCCATGAAGCGATGTAATCCTCCAAGCTTCTGAATGATCTCTGGACCCGGCTGGATCATTAAATGATAAGTATTGGATAAAATAATTTGTGTGCGACTGGCCTTCATATCATCCACCGACACACCTTTAATGGCTGCTTTGGTTGCACAAAAAATAAAGGCCGGCGTTTCCACAACCCCATGAGGCGTTAAAAGTTGCCCTAAACGCGCTTGATTTTCGCTCGAACGATGATGAATGGTAAAAGCAAAATTATCGTACATACAACGGCCTTAGAGGTTTAGAAAGATAACTCATATATATCACAGGACTAGACAAAAGACTCATGAATACCCGTGTTAAAAGAGTCCCCAAAATATACGTAAAAATAAGAACCGAAAAACTAACCGGCACAGGGGCCAAAATTCGCCACGCCAAAAGACTAAACAAGCAGGTATCCACAACTGTAGCAATGATGGCAGAAAAGGTAGTCCTAAACCAGAGCCAACGCTGCTCAGTCAGCCTACGGAGGGTTTGGAACAACCAAATATCAGTTAATTGACTAACAACAAAGGCTAATAAACTAGCAAATAGTAAACGCGGCGAAGGCGTAAATAACAATAACATCGCTTGCTCCGTCAGGTGCAAGCTTTCTCGATTGCCATTCCCCAGAGGGCCTGAAGGCAAAGGTGGATATCCAACGGCCACCACCATGAGTAAAGTCATCAGCAGCTGAGCCGCAAAGCACAACCACACCCCCCTTTTGGCGATTTCTTTTCCATAATGCTCGGTTAGAATGTCACTGCATAAATAAGTGGTGGAAAAAACGACGGTTCCAAGCGCCACAGGCTCTGTGCTCAGACTAAACTGCACCCCTCTTAAGACCTGAATATTAGCGGCCAAAATGGCCACGATATTATAAATATAAAGCCCATTGACGCCAAAAAGACGTAATAGTGTCAACATGGCAATCACACAGATCGCAAATAAAACGCAGGACACGCCCTCTGCGGGAAGGCTTTGCAAAACGTTGATAATGGGGATAACCAGTACTGTATCCATAGGTTAAAGCAATATTTACCCTCAGCTGAAAATCTCAATATTCATGTCCATATCTTATACCCTTCTTTAAGGGATTTGCGCAAGAACACGTACCCACATTCTCGTTTCAGTTTGTTTAAATAAAGCAGAAATACAGGGCTAGACCCTCTCCCCTCTGTCTTATAAAAACACTCGTTTTCCATTAGGACTCATGATATTCTTTAAGATCTATACGACTGCTTTAGAGATAACGGTGGCAGAGCAAAAAACGCATTTCGGCTATCAGGTTATTCCAACCGAGCAAAAAGCAGAACGGGTCGCCTCTGTCTTTCGCTCGGTTGCCAATCGGTATGATGTGATGAATGATCTCATGTCATTCGGTCTGCATCGTATTTGGAAACGTTTTTGTATCAGTCACTGCCATATACGCCCTCACGATTGGGTGTTAGATCTTGCCGGTGGTACAGGTGATCTGACTCAACACTTTGCTAAACAATTGGGAGAAAAAGGTCACGTTGTATTAGCCGATATTAATACCGCCATGCTCTCTAAAGGTCGAGAACGTTTATTAGACGCCGGTATCACCCGGCCTGTTTCATTCATTGAATTAGATGCAGAATGCCTGCCCTTTGCCAATAATAGTTTTGATTGTATTGCCATGGCCTTTGGATTAAGAAATGTCACCACGCAAGAAAAAGCCTTAATGGAAATGTATCGGGTGTTGAAACCGGGCGGGCGCACGGTGATTTTAGAATTTTCACACCCCACTTCTTCGCCTTTAAAAGCTTTATATGATGTTTATTCTTTCTCTGTCTTGCCAAAACTAGGCGAGTTAATCTGCAATGATCAAGCGAGCTATCGTTATCTGGCCGAATCTATTCGCATGCATCCTAATCAGGAAACGTTAAAATCCATGATGACTGAGGCAGGGTTTGAAAAATGCGAATACCAAAATCTCCATACTGGTATTGTAGCGCTTCACTTAGGATATAAATTTTGAATATCGAAAATATCATTAATCACGCCCTACATCTTGATGCCCGCAGTCCCAGCCGGCTTAAAAAATTGCAAAAAAAATATTTATTAATCAGTGTCCAACTAAAAAATAAGGATAAGAATTTTCATCTCCAATTTTCAGAAAGTGGCCTCCATTTTCTAGAGACGCCAGGACAAACACCAGAGGTGATAATCAAAGGGCCTTTGCGAGCCTTTTTGAATTTAGCATTTAATAAAAACCCCCAAAGTGCTGCGCGTTTAGGGCTCAACTTTGAAGGAGATCTGGCGACTTTAGAGGCCATTCAAACATTATTTCTTTCACTCGATATCGATTGGGAAGAACTTCTATCACACTGGACGGGTGATATCATTGCTCATCAAATAGGCAACTTCATCGGATATGCAAAAACAAGAAAAACTGAAGTCCTACAGGCCACCACAGAAAGCCTGGGGGCCTATCTCAAAGAAAGTCCACAACAATTGCCCGCGCCAAGTGAAATCAATGCGTTTATCAGTGACATTGACCAACTACGCTCAGCAGTTGATCGCTTAGAGGCCAGAGTGGCAAGATTAGGGCCCTTACTGAATAGAGAAACTTCATAAATGAAAACCCTCACCCGTCTCTTTCGTTTGCTTCATATTGGTTTCATTTTGTTTAAGCATGGTCTAGACGAAATTGCCCTTAATACCTCTCTTTTACACTCATTGCGACTTTTACGTTATTTTTCCCCCCTACGATGGAGGGGCCCTCATCAAAAACCTCGGGGTAAAAGGATCCGCGAAGCGTTAGAAGAATTAGGTCCTCTTTTTGTAAAATTTGGTCAACTCTTATCGACCCGATGCGATATCTTACCGGAAGATATTGTCCAAGAACTCATTTACCTCCAAGATCGCGTTCCCTCTTTTTCTTCTATCTTAGCTCAAAAAATAATAGAAGAAGCGCTGGATCGTCCCTTATCTCAAATATTCCAAAGTTTCGATCCCCTCCCCTTAGCTTCCGCTTCTATTGCTCAAGTGCATGCAGCCGTTTTACTTGATAAAGAGGCTGTCGTCATTAAAGTTTTACGCCCCAATATCCATAAAAAAATCAAACAAGATGTTGCCCTCCTACAAACCCTCGCGAAACTTGCACAAAAATACTGGAAAGCTTCTAGACGATTTAAACCACGGGAAATCGTCGCTGAATTTGAAAAAACATTAGTGAATGAACTGGATTTAATGCGTGAGGCAGCCAGTGCCTCACAATTAAAACGTAATTTTCTTCATTCTTCAATTCTCTATATTCCAAAAATTCATTGGCCCCTAACAACGCATAATGTTTTAGTCATGGAGCGCATTTATGGACTCCCTATTTCAGATATCGATGGCTTAAAACAACACGGTTTTGATTTAAAAAAACTTGCAGAACGTCTTATAGAAATTTTTTTCACACAGGTATTTCGAGATTCTTTTTTTCATGCCGATATGCACCCCGGAAACATTCTGGTTTCAAGCACTGAGCCCCGTAATCCAACTTATATCACAGTAGACTTTGGTATTATGGGCATTTTGAGTCAGCATGATCAACATTATCTCGCTGAAAACTTAATGGCTTTTTTAAAGCGCGATTATCGCCGAGTCGCCACCTTACATATTCAATCAGGCTGGGTACCCCGTAGTACTCGGATTGATGACTTTGAAGCGGCTATTCGAACCGTTTCAGAACCTATGTTTGAACGACCCCTAAAAGAGATTTCTATGGGTCAACTATTATTCAGATTATTTCAAACCGCGGCGCATTTTCAGGTTAATATTCAGCCTCAGCTCATTCTGTTACAAAAGACTCTTCTCAATATAGAAGGATTAAGCCGCCAGCTAGATCCAGAAATTGATCTTTGGCACACTGCCAAACCTTATCTTGAAAAATGGATGAAAAATCAAGTCGGCGTCCCAGCCCTCCTGAAGAAAATCAGAAACCATGGCCCCTTTTGGATCGAAAAATTGCCTGAACTACCACATTTAATTTATGATGCGCTACACAACTTGTCCCACCGCTCGCAGGAGAATTCGGTGATCCTCTCGCCCAATCTACAAGTCGTAAAACAAAATTCGTGTTTTTCTATAAAAGGTGTTTGCCTTGGAACGCTATTAGGCGTTAGTCTTTGTCTAATATGGCAAGCCGCCAGGAGTTATTTTTAATGGAAGACTGTATTTTTTGTAGAATTGTTAAAAAGCAGATGCCGGCTGAATTCCTGTATGAAGATGAGCAGATTATTGCATTTAAAGATATCCATCCCAAAGCGTCCGTACATTTATTGGTAGTGACCAAAAAGCATATTAAAAATTTAGCTGAATTTTCAATAGAAGACGCCCCTTTAATGACTCATATTTTGTTTATGCTACCTAAGCTGGCTAAGCAGCAAGGCTTAACAGAGGGCTTTCGTACGATCATTAATACGGGTAAAGGGGGTGGGCAAGAGATTGATCACATCCATTTCCATTTACTCGGAGACCACCATAAGGTAAATAACTAACATATTCATAGAGGAGTATCTAAACATGGGCTTAGGCGGTATCAGTATGGGATCTTTATTATTGATCTTCTTTATTATCTTGCTGTTATTTGGTACCAAAAAATTACGCCATCTGGGAGAAGATCTGGGACATGCCTTACGGAGTTTTCGTAAAGGCTTACAAGAAGAACCCAAAGATCTCGATAAAAACGCACCGTGAGTTTCTGGGAGCTGCTGGTGATTGTGATTGTCGCTTTGGTGGTGATTAAGCCTGAGCGTTTTCCAGAAATTGCCTATTTGTTAGGCAGTTTGATCCGGCGTGGAAGAATATGGTACCAACAAATTTTAGAAAAGTATAACCATTTTATATGAATACCTATCTATTACATCTTAGCGAATTAAGAACACGCCTGATTAACAGTCTTATTTTGGTGTCATTATTCTTTGTAGGATTATTTTTAATTGATGAAAAGTTATATACCTTTATCGCTAGGCCTTTATTAACTCAGCTACCGATGGGAAGTAAAATCATTGCCACTGAAGTGACCACCCCTTTTACAGTTCCCATGAAATTTGCTTTGATTTTGGCTATTTTTTTGGCACTTCCTTATATTTTATATCAAGTATGGTCTTTTATTGCGCCGGGCTTATATCCCCATGAAAAACAAGCTATTCGCTTGTTCCTGATCAGCAGCCTCTTATTGTTCTACAGCGGTACAACCTTCGCGTATCTTCTCATTTGTCCACTGGCATTAGGCTTTTTTGCAAATTGCGCACCGTCCGGGATTGCGGTCATGACTGATATAAAAGCCTATCTCGATTTTGTCTTAACCATTCTGTTTGCGGGTGGGGCGGCTTTTCAAGTGCCTCTCCTCACCTTAGCCGTTATTCGCTCAAAGCTCATTTCAATTGAGAAAATCGAACACTTGCGGCCTTATATGATTGTGAGTGCCTTTATTCTCGGCATGCTCCTAACTCCACCGGATGTGGTATCGCAAGTATTATTAGCCCTACCCATGTGGGGCCTCTTTGAAGGAGGTCTGTTACTCGCGAAATACCTCGATAGAAAAGCACTGGCCGTCTAGCTCAATGTGGTTTTAAAGCCAACTTTTTATCAGCGGCTTGCTCCAACACCTTTTCTATCTTACCAAAATGGTTAGCCATAATACCCAATCCTCGCATTAAGCCTTGTTTCAGATCCTTTGGCGCCTCCACCTGTAATACCTCATCGACTGCACTTTTAAGAAAAAGACCTAAGGGATGCAAACTTTGCAAAATAGTCGCCCCTATTCTGAGTGCAATATCATAATTTTTTTTAAAGAAATTACCAAGCTCTTTTAGGCCTCCTACAAATTCTGAAAAGCCTTCTTTAACATCTATTTTTCCACTTAGGATCCGATAAGGCACAGAACTAATTTTATTGCCAATACTCGCCAGTTCTTTGCGTTGCGCGACGGTCATAAGATTAGCATTGGACAGTTCACAACAGACCCGGATGATTGTTCCACCGATGGGAAATATGGTGTTAAAAAAACTCTGTTGTAATCTTTGAAAAAAAGCGTAGTTAACAATTTCTCTTGCTAGATCCTCTCGTTGCTTTTGAAAGGCTAACTCGCGCTTTGCGAGATTTAATTTTTTTGCCACTTCATTAATCTGTTCATCTGTATCTGCTGCCATTTTTTCTATTAATGTCGCTTGTTGTCTTAAAGAAGTCACCTTCATTCTCCTTTTCTTAATAAAAATCTTTCTATTCAGTTTAGTCCAAATTTCCATGAAATTTGAATTGAATAAGGAGAAATTACACCTAATTTAGTAAACAATTCTGCGAAGTTGAACCTTGAAAAAATTTTGTTGGAAAGAAAGCTTCTTATCGTTCATCCAACCCGCTATATGCAGCCTTTTATGCAAAATTCTTGACTTAAATAGACCAAGTGCCGTAAGGTGTATCCTAGGGATTAAAGAGGAGCGACCCATGGCATTTGAAAAGGAATTGTTTGAAGCAATCTCAAAAAATGACGTCAAAACCGTGGAAGGGCTTATTTCGGGTGAACTCACCCATCATGAGAACGTGGATGTAAACCTAGATATAGATGGCACAACGGCCTTAGATCGGGCCATTGAATTACAATATTGGAATATTGCACAAATCTTATTAAATGCGGGGGCAATAACCCAACAAAAATTCCTAAGCGAAAATGATAAGCAAAGTTTAAAAGACAAAGGACAGCCTTCTTCGGCATGGAAGTTATTTTATGCCACGCGTCATAATGATCTAGAAACCATTAAAACATTAATTGCAGAAGCTGCCACCGATCCCTCTTTAAACTTGAATGAAGTGAGAGAAGGTTATAGTGCCTTGGGTCATGCCATGCAACTCGGATTCTTAGAAATTATCAACTTGCTCAAAGAGGCCGATGCAGAATGTATTCAAGGGAATGAGAATAGGCCAGATGCCTCGAAGGTGGCTATTAAAAAAGCACAACACGCGCAAGCCATCACAAAAACTTTCCTTGAAACTCAAAATATGCTCGACCAAAATACCCAAACTTTAGATAAAACACTTTCAGACAAACTGACCGAGCAAACGGTTTTATATCAAATAGAACATATTGAAGGACTGCTACATATCAAAGATTTAAAAGTCGCCCATCACTTGGCCAAGTCTTTAAATATTAAAGACCCCCAAGAAATTGCCCGTTTGGTCACGACTTTAAATGATAATAAGCCCCAGGAAATTAACAGATTGCTGGAAACTTTCAATAGTACTCATCGCCAAAACCTTCCTCATTTGGATGAAATCGCCAACGATGAGGCTATTGAAGAATTCAGCCATTTATTAACACTCCAGGGTATGGGGATCAAAGATAGTGCTCCCTTACCTTCTAAAACAAGGAAGACAATCCCTGTTCAGACAGTCTATGAACTTCAAGCAACCGAACCTTTCCTCGCGGCAAAAAAATTACTGGCCCAAAACTTAAAACCGCTGGTTTTAAATGAAATCGAAAATCCAACACTTTCGCTTTGTAGCAACTATTCTCTGGCTTTCAAGCAGCACGCAACGCTTATCTTTGAAGAGAATAGCCCCTTTAAATATGACTTTAAGCGCCCTCTGGGACACTTCGACGCTTATTACACGCCTTATGTCCAAGTGTTCCGTGACAGTTCTAGTCAATATAATCTGATCGATCCTTATACCATCGATTGCTTGACCATCAATAACTATGCATTAAACAACTTAAATTGTGGCGAAATTCATTTCCAAATTAAAATAGGCCATGCTCTCTATAGCGAATTTAAAAATCGATTAAAAATAAAAATTCGACATTTAGCTGAAATTGCTTTACTGCATCAGCATGATAGCCTCATTTTAAGCGCCATCAATTGTGGAAATTTTCGTTTGGAGGATGATAATAGAGGCACCACTGCCCAGCTTGTGGCACAGGCCTGTCAAGAAGTATTCCAAGAACCTTCCTATTCCCACTGCTTTAAAAATATTACATTTGCAATACCCACCCCCGATGCAGAAGGCGAGCGCCATCATAAAATTTTTCAAGAGATGCTGAGCACTTTATCAAAACCTAATTCAACTCTAAAACAAGAGAAAGAGCTTCAAGCAATCAGGGCATCCACCCCACCCCTTTCTCCCAACAATAATCTATTGCAATTTAAAAACTTCCAACAAAAGCCCTCTCACACCCACGAGAGTCACCTAGAAGTCAAAACGCCCTCGGGAGCTTTGCAAAAGCGGAAATAGATTAAACATACTCCTTAGCCATCCGCTGGGTAGCGGCAATGAGCGCACTAATGATTGGCGGTTCGCAAGCAGAATGCCCAGCTTCTCGAATAATCTGTAATTCTGCAAGAGGCCACACTTTTTGTAAGGCGTAAGCTCCATCAACAGGACAGACCACATCATAACGCCCATGCACAATGATCCCTCGGATATTCGCTAAGCGATAAGCCTTTTTTAATATTTGATTAGGGGCTAAAAAGGCTTTATTCATAAAATAATGGGTTTCGATCCGCGCTAAACTAATGGCGGTATGGGCTTGCGTCAAATGAGTCATCACCTGCATATTAGGTTGTAGAGTCGCACAAGAGGCTTCCCATTGTGCCCAGGCTTTTGCAGCCGCCAGTCGGGCAATCTCATCCTGCCCTGTCAAACGCTTATAGTAATTCTGCAAGACTTCCCTACGTTCTTCAACGGGTAAATGATTTACAAAAGCTTCCCAATGCTCCGGAAATACACGACTCGCTCCCCCTGCTTGATAAGACCAAGCCAGATCTTCATCACGACACAAGAAAATCCCCCGCAATACCATATTGAGGACACGCTCAGGGTAAGTCTCTGCATACACCAAGGCCAGCGTAGAACCCCAAGAACCGCCAAATAAAGCCCATTTGTCTATTTCCAAGTAAAGCCTGATGGCTTCCATATCGGAGACTAATGCTTGAATCGTATTGCCTATCAATTCAGCATGGGGAGTGGATTGTCCTGAACCCCGTTGATCAAACAATAGAATACGGTATAAGGCGGGATCAAAATAACGTCTGTGATCCACAGTACAGCCACTCCCAGGCCCTCCATGTAAAAAAACTACCGGTAACCCATCCGGATTACCGCATTCTTCAATATATAAAGTATGAAGCTTATCCACCGCTAATTGATGAACACGATAGGGCTTAATAGAGGGATAAAGGTTTAACATAATCGATTGCCTATTCGAATGAACTGTTAAAATACCCAATTTTGATTAGAACCCAGGCTCATCAATACCGCAAGGGATAAATTTTATGCCTCGTCAAACAACCCCTTTATATGGACAATTTCCTACACGCTAACCCGCTCATTCACTCTAGTTTAGTTTTGAAAAGTACGGCATGCTGGTGAAGTCAATCTCCAACCGACTATATTCGGTATTAGCCCAGGTTCCTCACCTGGGCGCCTTTTTAAAAGTCCGATCAGTAAATTACAATCGCTTGATTTTAGGGTATTTTGATGAAGAATCGTATAGACTAGAATCTTTAAAGAACCCTTTTGGGCCTAAAGTGTTATCCCTGTCTTCGGTATAAACTGTAACCTATCTATCCGGTACGGACATACTTTTATTGGGGGGCCGTGAAAGATTCGAGCTTTCGACCAATGGATTAAAAGTCCTTTACCCTAAGACGCTCCCTTTAGCCTTCAAATGGACAATGTCTTACACGATAAAAGGCGAATTACCTCTATTTTTTAGATCCACCCTCAGGCATTATCGAGTTGTCAATCTCCAACCGACCATATTCGGTATTAGCCCAGGTCCCTCAACCTGGGCGCCTTTTTTCCTAATTACTCCTAGAAGCCTTCTTTCGCTCATGTTCTTTTAGAAACTTCTTCCGTAAGCGAATATTTTTGGGCGTTATCTCGACCAACTCATCCTCTTCAATAAACTCTAAGGCATATTCCAAGGTTAATTTGATAGGAGGCGTCAAAACAATATTTTCATCACTACCGGCCGCACGGATATTGGTCAACTGTTTTTCTTTGGTGATATTAACCACTAAATCGTTATCCCGGCTATGAATACCCACAATCATCCCTTCATAGACCTCTGTCTGAGGTCCAATAAAAAGGCGGCCACGGGGCTGTAAATTCCATAAAGAATACGCCGTCGCCTTACCTGCTGCATTGGAAACAAGTACTCCCGCATTACGCTTAGCCACTGGGCTACGATCCGCCGGACCATAGTGATCGAAAATGTGCGTCATCACGCCAGATCCTGAGGTGAGTGTTTGGAATTCCATATGAAAACCAATTAATCCCCGCGCAGGGATTAGATAGTCTAAACGAACCCGCCCTTTACCATCCGAGATCATGTCCTGCAACTTACCCCGCCGCTCACCCAATTGCTGCATAATAGAGCCCTGATGCGTCTCTTCCACATCCACCACTAATTGCTCATAAGGTTCCTGCACAATACCGTCTACCTCTTGCAGAATCACTTCGGGTCTAGAGACTGCCAATTCATAACCTTCTCGCCGCATCGTTTCGATCAAAATGCCTAAATGTAATTCTCCTCGACCGGATACTTTAAATTTATCGGCGTCCGCCGTTTCCTCAACGCGTAAGGCAATATTATGAATAATCTCTTCAAAAAGACGCTCTCGCAATTGACGGCTGGTAACAAACTTTCCATCTCGTCCTACAAAAGGCGCATCATTGATCTGAAAGGTCATACTGATAGTAGGCTCATCCACACTCAAAGGAGGCAACATTTCAGGGGTTTCTTTGGCACAAACCGTATCTGAAATTGTTAAACCTTCAATGCCTGCAATAGCCACAATATCTCCGGCGTTGGCTTCCGTAACTTCCTTACGCTCCAACCCTTTAAAAGTCCAGATCTGTTGAATACGACCTGCTCGCACTTTGTTGGCACGATCCACCACGGAAACAAGCATATTTTGCTTGATTTGACCTCGTGTAATACGTCCAATCCCAATCACACCGACATAATTGGAATAGTCTAAGGCGCTGATTTGCATCTGCAAAGGCCCTGTTAATTCAGCCGGCGGCGGCGGCACATGCGCCACAATGGTTTCTAATAACGGCACCAAATCGGAGGTTAATTGATTCAAATCTAAAGTGGCATACCCTTCTAAAGCAGAAGCATATACAATCGGAAAATCTAATTGCGCATCGGTCGCACCTAATTTATCAAAGAGATCAAAAATCTGATCCACAACCCAATTAGGCCGCGCACCCGGCCTATCGATTTTATTGACCACCACAATGGGGTTCAGGCCTTGCTTAAAAGCCTTCTGTGTTACAAAGCGCGTCTGTGGCATGGGCCCATCCACTGCGTCAACCAATAGCAACACTGAATCCACCATCGAGAGAATTCGCTCTACTTCGCCACCAAAATCAGCGTGGCCGGGTGTATCCACAATATTGATACGGTATCCCCCCCACTCTATGGCTGTATTTTTAGCCAGTATTGTAATCCCCCTTTCACGCTCTAAATCATTAGAATCCATCACCCGCTCAATGTTTTGAGTGCGTTCTCCTAAAGTGCCTGATTGCCGTAGTAATTTATCAACCAAGGTGGTTTTACCGTGGTCAACGTGCGCAATAATGGCAATATTTCTTAACTTCTCAATCATGTAAACTTATCTCTCAGTGGATTAAAAAATGAAGATAGAATACTAAGCTTATCTCTCCAATAAATCAAATCTTAAAATAAGCGTTTAAGCCCCTACCAGGACCTCTTGCAGAAATTCGGTAATTTTTAATACTTTCAGGCAGAAATCCCTGATGCACGACTTTCCAAAAAGCGCTGTTTTTTAAACTATACTTTATCTATATCAATATTAATTTTTCGAAGATGAGTAGGAATGTTTTTATGCGTGTGTCTACACATCTTTAAGGCATTTTAAAATGGAAAAGTTCATACTACAACCCACGTCAATGGCCCAATGGCATGCGTTAATAGAGGAAGCGCGTCTATCGACTTCCATTCGTTTAACTGAAGATTTAGAGAGCTATTTAATTTTTCTTTTAATGCGTTTTACAAAAGAGCCCTGCATTAATCAAAATATACTCGCAATAGATTTCCTAGAAAATTCGCATGGAACAAAAAAAGAAAATCGACAAATATTACGCGACGTGGGAGATAAATGTTTATTATTTTCTGGCCTTTTTCCAGGACAGGCCAGCCGTCGCCGAGTACAGGTCAGTTATTACGTTAAACTTGGGCAAAGTGCTTATTCATCTCTGTCCTTAGTTCATCAAAATGAATTATCAGTTTTGTTTGGCAACTTATGCCAACATTTTGTTGAATTAATGGATATCTTACGTACCGTCCGAGACCTTGACTCGCATGCTCACTCGAATCATTCCGATCTCTTAGAAGCAGAACAACTTTGGAATGATACCCAAAGTCAACACGCATTCAAACTGCTCAGAAAAACGACACAGGGGTTCTTCATCCCCAGAACTCCAGAAAATCCTCAGCAAAAACATTAAAAACAGTTATAATAGCCTTTTTCAGCGTAAGAGGCTTTAACTCCTAATGATACGAAAAGCAATTTCCCTGATCTCAGGGGGTCTAGATTCCATGTTAGCCACACAAGCTATTTTAGCTCAAGGGGTCCACGTAGAAGGTCTTAATTTTTTCACAGGATTTTGTGTGGAAGGGCATACGCATGCACTGCGTAAAAAAGCTCAGAAAAAACAAAAACGCAACAATGCCTTGTGGGTGGCAGAACAATTGGGTATTAAGCTTCATATTATTGATATTGTTGAAGAATATAAAAATGTCGTTCTGAACCCTCAATATGGCTATGGGGCTCATTTAAATCCTTGTCTAGATTGCAAAATCTTCATGGTCAGAAAGGCAAAAGAATGGATGCAAGTCCACCAATTTGATTTTATTATTACGGGAGAAGTGATAGGCCAACGACCCAAATCCCAGCGCAAGGATACCCTTCCCATTGTGGCCCGAGACTCGGGCGCAGAAGATAGGCTCTTAAGGCCTTTATGTGCTAAAAATCTTGATTCTACTCTACCTGAACGAGAAGGATGGGTTGATCGAAATCAATTATTTAACTTTTCTGGCCGCAATCGCAAACCTCAAATTCAGTTAGCAGAAGATTACGGTATCTCCGAGTATGCCCAACCCGCTGGAGGCTGCTGTTTTTTAACCAACGAACATTACTCAGCAAAATTAAAAGATCTCTGGCAACACCATGGCAAACGTGACTATGAATTAGACGATATCCTGTTACTAAAAGTCGGTCGTCATTTAAGACCCAATCAGCGCTTTAAACTGATCATTGGTAGAGAAGAAGGCGAAAATAATTACTTAGAAGGGTATGGCCACCAATTTACTCAATTAAAAGCCTTAAGTCATAATGGTCCCCTTGCCTTATTTGATGGCGAAAACAGCGCCGAAGATCTGGCCTTGGCGGCGCGGATCGTTGCCCGCTTTGGGGATGGCCAATTGACCAATAAAGTCATGGTGCAAATTAAGATGCCTCATCAAGAAGAACGATGCTTAGAAGTAAATCCTCTTAAATCTCAGGACATTCCAGAAACGTGGTATATTTAAATGAAAGAAGCTATTGTGCTAGATGTACGAAAACTCTTATGCCCCCTACCGGTGATCCGAGTTCAACAGAGAATCCAAACACTCCAAACTGAGGATAGATTAATCGTTTTGGCAACTGATCCTGGGGTTTTATATGATATCCCGGCCTGGTGCCGTATTCATGGCCACAAAGTGGTAGAAACTATCAAAAATGCACAAGAAATTAAAATTGAAATTTGTGTCATTCATTGATTGCCGCTGGCAAAAGCCCTAGCCACCCAAATATTTTTTACTTTGCTCCTTTATCTCGACTATATTGTCTTAAGTAGGTAGCCTTTATCTGCCTGCTAAGCACCGTCTCTCTCACTTAAAATAGATGCGTTTTTGAAAAGGAGTTTTTCATGAAAAAAGTTATTCAACCAATTATCTTGATAGCACTCAGTTGTTTCTTCGCAGCGAATACACAGGCTGCTACCCCTGAGGCTCCCCCAGCAGTGGCAAAGCCCGCCCCTAGCTACACCATTCAAATCACCAGTCCAAAAGCGAATGATGTCCTGCAAAATGATACCCAAGAATTGCATGTCAGTGTCTCGATAAGCCCTAACTTAGAAAGTGAAGACAAGGTAGAGATCCTTGTCGATGGCCACCAAAGTGGTACGCCTGTGCAAGGAACCAGTATTCAGGTACCCGCTTTAGAAAGAGGGAGCCATACCCTTCAAGCCAAGATTATTCAGCCGAAAGGAAAAGGGGCTACCAGTGACTCTATCACCGTTACCCAACAACGGGCCTCTAAGCTATCCCCTAATTAACAACGACTTTATTGCGCCCGCTTCGTTTAGCTGCATAAAGGGCAGTATCGACGCGGGCCAAAGTTGCCTCGGTTTTTTCTGCTTCACGATACTCTGTCACGCCCATGGATATGGTGATTTTTGTTTTTGATAACATTTCGCTAAAATCGATGCCTTCAATCTTTGCTCTAATTCGCTCCGCCGCTTGATAAGCCTGGGCACTGTTTGTCCAAGCAAATACGAGTAAAAACTCTTCTCCTCCAATACGGGCAAAATAATCAATCTTTCGAGTCGTTCCTAAGATGGTCTGGCAAATCTTTTTTAGAATGCTGTCCCCCACAATATGGCCATAGACATCATTAATATCTTTGAAATGATCCAAGTCAAACATACAAATTGAAAAACAATAATGCCCTCGTTCAACCATGAGCTTTTGTTGTTCCAAGACATTTAAAATAAATCTTCTGTTTTTAATGCCTGTTAATTCATCTGTCACAGAAACTGACTCAATATATTCTAGATTTGAATTAAGTGTCTCATTTTTTTCCTGCAAATGCTTCATTAAATTGTTTAATTCTGCCGAAACAAAAGCAAAGGCAAAAGAAATCATGAAGAAACAATCAAACATGATCCATTCTCTTGATTGCACTATAAAACGAGGATGAAAATGTAAAAAAAGAATAATGGTAAGGATATAGAGAAAGATCCCATATAATGTCACTAAAATATATTCTCGTAGATTTAATCGAAAAGCGCCAAAGCCCAAGGTGAGCAAATAAAACATTAGCAATACCGATCTTAACTCATTGGTTAAATAAACGGTGTACATGGTGCAAGAAAATGCCCATAACATAATAGGCAATGTTAAGCCGGGATCACGAAAACGCTTATTGAACCCACTCCTTAAGGCTATCAAAAATGTTATATGCCCAAACCACATTAGGCTAAAAGTTATGAGAAATTCTGCCCCAGAAGTCCGAAACAATCTTGCATGAAAAAGAAGTAAACAAATAATGGTGTGCATTAAGGCCCCTAATAGCGCATAAAGGCCTCGACGAATCAGTAATGCTTGTTTTTTATCATCTTTTGGAAAAATAGAGAAATTAAAAATATTACTCAGACGAGTGATCATTCAGTATACTCAAGCCTGATGTGGGAGATCCTCCCTTAATGCCTCCTTTTAACTTAATCATTAATCGGATTTCATTTTCTGAATCCGCAAACTGCAATGCCGATTCATAAGAGATTTTTTCCTCGCAGTACAACTTAAAAAGTGCTTGATCAAAAGTCTGCAGGCCTAATTCATTTGATTTTGACATAAAGTCTTTTAAAAGTCCTACTTCACCTTTTCGAATATGCTCTGCAATCACTGGGGTATTAATTAATATTTCAACGGCCGGCACCCTAGACTTATTATCTTGACTTGGAACCAATTGTTGCGCCACAATCGCCTTTAAGTTAAGAGACAAATCTGTCCACAATTGTTTTTGTGATTCATGCGGAAAGAAATTCACAATCCTGTCTAAGGCCTGATTTGCGTTATTGGCATGTAATGTTGCCAAACAAAGATGCCCTGTTTCTGAAAATGAAACTGCATACTCCATGGTCTCTCGACTGCGAATTTCTCCTATCAGTATCACATCGGGGGCTTGACGCAAAGTATTTTTCAAAGCAACCTCAAAAGAATCCGTATCAATCCCCACCTCTCTTTGCGTAATAATGCAACTCTTATGTTCATGGATAAACTCAATAGGATCTTCAATCGTAATAATATGTCCTTTGGTATTTTTATTACGGTAACCAATCATGGCCGCTAATGTACTACTTTTACCGGCACCTGTTCCCCCCACAATGATTACCAACCCTCGTTGTGCCAAGGCGAATTCATAGACAATTTTTGGAACAGAAAGCTCTTCTAATGTTGGAATAAGCGTCTCAATACGTCTTAAGACAGCACCCACAAAAGAACGTTGTTGAAAAGCGCTCACTCTAAATCGGCCTAAGCTCTCCCTATGGATCGCGAAATTTAACTCACGAGTTTTTGAAAATTGCTCACGTTGATCATTACTCATCATAGAAAAGACCAGATCACGCACTTCTTCTGGCGATAAATTTTTATCACTCAAATTGTTCATCTGCCCGTTTATCTTAATGGTCGGTGCAATACCTACCATAATAAATAAATCAGAAGCTTTCTTTTCTACCATGGTTTGGAGCCAAAGCTCTAGACTCATACAGCCGCCTCTTAATTAAATAGATCTTTATTTTCTGCCTTAACCCTTGCTTCTTTACGACTAAGGGTGCCTTTTTGCACCAATTCTTGTAGGCATTGGTCTAACGTTTGCATGCCCACTGAACGACCCGTTTGTATTGCTGAATACATTTGGGCAATCTTTGCTTCACGGATCAAATTACGAATAGCAGGGGTGCATAACATAATTTCGTGGGCGGGAATTCGTCCTCCACTGACCTTCTTTAAGAGTGTTTGTGAAATAACGGCGCGTAACGATTCCGACAACATAGCACGAACCATCTCTTTTTCTTCCCCTGGAAACACATCTACAATACGATCAATTGTTTTGGCAGCAGAGGTTGTATGTAAGGTACCGAAAACTAAGTGCCCCGTTTCAGCGGCTGTTAACGCTAAACGAATCGTTTCCAAATCGCGCATTTCACCGACTAAGATGACGTCCGGATCTTCTCGCAAGGCAGAGCGTAAAGCGGCTGTAAAGCTTTGCGTGTCTCGATAAACTTCTCGTTGATTAACGAGACTTTTCTTACTAACATGAACAAATTCAATCGGATCTTCAATCGTAATAATATGATCACTTCGATTGGTATTAATGAAATCAATCATTGCCGCTAAGGTGGTACTTTTACCTGATCCGGTCGGTCCCGTTACCAAGATAATCCCTCGAGGATTTTCGGCAATATCCTTAAAAATAGAAGGGGCATTCAATTCTTCTAAACTTAACACTTTTGAAGGAATGGTACGAAAGACTGCCCCAGCACCACGGTTTTGGTTAAATATATTAACCCGAAAACGCGCTAAACCCGGAATTTCAAAAGAAAAGTCTGTTTCAAAAAATTCTTCGTAATTTTTCCTTTGCTTATCATTCATGATATCATAGGCTAATGCATGGACTTCTTTATGTTCTAAAGAAGGGACATCGATACGACGCATATCCCCATCCACCCGAATCATAGGAGGCATACCCGCAGACAAATGTAAATCGGAAGCATTATTTTTAACGCTAAATGCTAATAATTCTGTAATATCCACGATGTTTCCTCCATTTTATGCGTTTTGGACAGACTCAAGACGACCTCGGGTGAGAAGGATAACAGGGTCATAAAACTCACTCAAAGTCGTTGTATTTTGTAAAAAAACTAACTTTATCCATTATAGACCCTTCCTCTTACATCGAACAAAGTGACAAAAAACTTGAATAGGAGGTTATTATGGAGTCCTTACCCACCGCGGCTTTCCTAGGCGCGAGCTATATCGGCCAAAGCCTTATCACTGGTCTTTTGGGCAGTGGTGTCGCTAAAAATAAAATCATTCTTTCTGATCACAATCCCAATAATCTAGAATACGTAGGCAAGCATCTGGGTATCAAAACCGATTCTTCTCATGCGACCGTGGCAGCGCTGGCGCCCCTCCTTATTTTGGCCGCCCCAGCCGCCGATACCAAAGCCATTGCCCATGAAATAAGCGGGACCCTCAAAACACACCATCCGCTGATTATTTCGATTGCCGGCGGTGTTCACACCGCTCATCTTGAAAGATGGTTGGGCTCACACACCGCCATTGTGCGGGCCATCCCCAATATCGCTGCCTTATTGCAGGCCAGCGCAACCGGGCTTTATGCCAATTTACAAGTCACCGAACTCCAAAAAAACCTCGCCGAGTCTCTGCTCCGTACTGTCGGCATCACGGTCTGGATTGATCATGAAAGCGATATGGATGCTGTTACCGCTCTCTCCGAAGCAGGCCCTGCTTACTTCTTTGTGATGATGGAGGCCCTCCAACAAAGTGCTGAAGCCTTGGGACTGCGTCCTGCTATCGCCGAGCTTTTGACCTTACAAACCGCCTTAGGGGCGGCTCGGGTGGCTTTAGAGAGTGAGGCCGATCTGCACGAACTCAGAAGGCGGATCGTGTCTACTGGCAGTGCCACGGAAACCGCCTTAAACATATTGGAGCAAGGGGGGCTTCACACGCTCTTTAAAAAAGCGTTAGGATCTGCCAAAGAACGTGCCGTTGAAATGAGTCACCTTTTTGATTAGGAGTAACCTATGTCGATTTTAAATGAAGCATTAATTTTTTTAATTAAAACTGCTATTAACTTATATTGCATGGTTGTCTTATTACAGCTTTTGTTTCAATATTTTGGGTTCAACCTCCCTCCCTCTTTCTCACAATTGATCTTAAAAGCCACCCACCCTGTTTTAACACCCTTACAACGAATAATGCCTGTCTATCATAAGATTAATTTTGCGTTAATTACCTTACTCGTATTATTAAAATCCCTAGAATTATTACTCACCACCCTTTTAATGTATGGCTTTGTACCCAATCTCTTTAGTCTCATTATCTGGCCAATGGGGGAAATTTTAAGTCAAACCATCAATTTGCTCTTTTTTGCCATTTTAATCGTTGGGGCATTAAGCTGGTTTGCACCCCGCTCACACAACCCTTTTACCAACCTCTTAACCCAAGTCACCGAACCCTTGCTAACACCCGCCAGAAAATGGCTGCCAACGATCGGTGGAATCGATCTCTCACCTATTGTCGTGCTGACGCTGCTAAAACTTCTTGAGATTGTACTGGCGCATCCCTTGAAGGCATTGGGCCTTAGATTGGTTCATTAAATTCCCTATGAGAAAAAATGGGGGTTAGTTTCGCTATCTTTAAAAAGAGTTTCTCATTATTCTTTGCTAAGGATATTTTTAAACAGCCTACTATTCGTATACGGTGTTTTTTCGCTATTCTCCTCATCTTAGCGGATGTTGCTATTGCAACACTTCTGCCTTATTGTTCTAAAAATATTGTCGATTCACTGTCGATGGACGTCATGGAAAGCGTGTCACTACTGGTGGTCCTACTCGGTATTTTTTGGAGCCTAGAGAAAATCTTACCCCACATTCAAGACATCTTCTTTTTCCCTGTTATCAATCAAGTGATCCGAAATCTTCATTACAGAGTCGTTGAACATATCCATCAAATTTCATTAACAGATTATCAAAAACTCTCCATCCCCGATATTATCAATAGTACTCGACGGATTGGTTTAAGTGCCCGTTCTTTTATTAAGATCTTATTCTTGATGATTATTCCCACCCTCTTTAAATTAATGGTGGCCATTACGATAACGCTGAAAATAGGTTTATGGGGATTCTTATTATTACCTACCCTGATTTTAGCAACATTTATACTTTATCAAGGCACTCAATTCTATACCAAAGCTCGGGAGAAAGCCTGGCAGGCCACAGACACCAGTATTATGCGTATTAATGACAGTATCATCAACACGAAACTTGCCAGATTTTACCCAGAATTTGAGATGAAAAATGTGGCAAATCTTTTAGATATCGAAGCAAAACTTTGGCATCAAACAAACACTCGCTTACACAGTGTCCATATAGGCATTGGACTTTTACTGGGCATAACAATGACAGGCATACTCGTTTCAACCACCTTGGCGATCCAAAACAAGACTTTAAGTATTGGTGACTTCATTTTAATCAAAGGTCAACTCATTGCTGCTTTTTTGCCGTTAAAAACCCTTTCTTTTGAATTTCGCCAATTGGTAGAATCTTTAGTTGATATTAAAAAGGTCATACAAATACTCGACATTCCGAAACAAAAGGCGCGCTTATCAAATTCTGATGCCCCCGATCAGAGAAAAAGTATCTCTCTAAAAAATGTCAGTTTTTCCTATCAGGAAAAGCAGGCTATTTTTAATAATGTGTCTTTATCGATTAGGCAAGGAGAAAAAATAGCCATTATTGGTGAAAGCGGAGGTGGAAAATCTTCTTTGCTAAGCCTTATCGCTGGCCTGCACCCCCCCCCTGCAGGGAACAATTCATGTCCATGGCCAAAATATTAGCCAATTACCTAAAGAGCTCCTTAAGCAATTTCTGCATTTTATTCCGCAAGATTTGCACCTTTTTAATGCCAGCTTAGGTGAAAATATGACTTATGGTCTTCATGAAGTGCCGCAAGCCCTGCTCTTAAAGATTGCAGAACAAGTCGGGTTAAGTGACTTAATCCGACAAATGCCTCGGGGTTTAGAGAGCTCGATTGGTGAAATGGGCACGCTATTGTCTGGCGGGGAAAAACAAAAGATTGCCTTGGCCAGAGCCATCCTCTTAAAACCCAAAGTGTTATTATTAGATGAAACCCTCAATTCTCTTAATGCTGAAAGTGAAAAAATGATTTTAAAAGCACTTTTTTCTTCTATCCCAACGATTATTTTAATTTCTCATCGCGCCTCGACTTTACAGCATATGGATCGCCTCTTCAAACTTCAACGGGGCCAGCTTTTTGAGGTTGACATCTCTACTCAGCTGGATAATGATTTAGCTTTAGCAAACAGATCTGAACTGGAAATATGTATACCCTCGTTTTAGGCAGTACGAATATTGGCAAGCTTAAAGACTATCAAGCCTTATTATCTCCCTATGCGATCAATTTAGTCCCACAAACCGAGTTGGCCGTGCCTGAAGTGGCAGAAACGGGCCTAAGCTTCGTTGAAAATGCCCTTATCAAGGCGCGTCATGCCGCCCAGTTTAGCAATCTTCCTGCATTAGGTGATGATTCAGGATTGGTGGTGGAAAGTTTAGGGGGCACACCGGGGTTGCATTCTGCCCGTTATGCCGGCACTGACGCCACTGCCGAAGATAATATGCAAAAACTTTTACACACTTTAGCGCAAGATCCAAAGGCCTCTCGAAAGGCCCATTTCTATTCTGTCATTGTCCTCTTACGTCATCCTTATGATCCTGCTCCGCTAATTTGTGAAGGAACGTGGGAAGGAGAAATTTTGAAAGCACCGTGTGGAAAGAATGGATTCGGCTATTTGCCTATTTTCTATTCTTCTCATCATCAATGTCCCGCCGCAGAACTCACTCTGCAAGATCGCAATCGCGTTAGCCATCGCGCTCAAGCCTTTCAACAATTATTTGATAAGTACCTAAAACAATATGCGTAATCCTATTCCTTTATCTCTTTATATTCATATCCCTTGGTGTGTCAAAAAATGTCCTTATTGCGATTTTAATTCCCATGCTCTCAAAAATGAGTTACCAGAAGAGGACTATCTTGCAAGGTTGTTGCTCGATTTAAAACAAGACCTTTCATTTGTACAAGGGCGTTCCATCAAAAGTATCTTTTTTGGCGGAGGCACGCCTAGCTTATTTTCAGCTGCCGGCATTGAAAATATTTTAAATAGTACACAAGCTCTCTGCCCCTTTAGTCCTGAAATTGAAATTACTTTGGAGGCCAATCCTGGCACGATTGAACATAAGTCCTTCACTGATTATCGTCTGGCAGGCGTAACACGGATCTCTTTAGGCGCCCAGAGCTTTCAAGATGATAAACTGGCGCGTTTAGGCCGTATCCACCGTGCAGAAGAAATAAAACGTGCCATTGAGCTTATTATTATGGCAAATTTTAAAAGCTTTAATCTTGATTTAATGTATGGTTTACCCAATCAAACAATTGAAGATGCATTATTTGATCTAGAAACTGCACTCAGTTTCTCACCACCCCATCTGTCTTGGTATAATTTAACCATAGAACCTAATACTGTCTTTCACCATGAAAAACCCCCTTTACCCACGGATGAAAGCATTCATGAGATGCAAATAGCGGGCTTGGCACTTTTGAGTTCAGCAGGTCTTAGCCAATATGAAGTCTCGGCATTTTCAAAGCACCAGCATCAATGTCAACATAATCGTAACTACTGGGAATTTGGCGATTATTTAGGGATTGGAGCAGGCGCACATGCAAAAATAACCGATATGGAAAGCCATCAAATCACCCGTTATTGGAAAACGCGCTATCCCCAAAGCTATTTAAATCCTAATTATCCCCTGCTTGCCGGCAGCCAAATTATCTCAAAAGCCGAATTACCTGTTGAATTTATGCTAAACGCTTTAAGACTCGTTGAAGGGATTTCTATTGAATGTTTTGAATATCGCACAGGCTTACCTCTTAGCACTATCCAACCCCAGCTTGAAAAAGCCATGATGCACGATTTGTTAATCATTGAAGATCAAAAAATGATCCCAACAGAAATGGGCAGGCGTTTTTTAAATAATCTATTAGAACTTTTCTTAACGAAAGAGACAGCCCCCTCAACACTCGTCGAA
>Ga0206910_1021_pt1 | contig 36121 bp, 24 predicted proteins | sample Alteio_BWOrgHeat_77_FD_152949 | JGI IMG/M metagenome (GOLD analysis project Ga0206910, IMG submission 152949) | Enriched cells from forest soil in Barre Woods Harvard Forest LTER site, Petersham, Massachusetts, United States -... | ecosystem: Environmental > Terrestrial > Soil > Temperate forest >... | reverse complement strand
AACCGGAGGGGAACAAGTACCTGAAACAAAGCATTGGTATATAGCGCCATTCTGTGCAAGTGTACCACCAGTAATGGTCAGTGTATTTGTCGTCACTCCGCTATAAATACCACCATTCGATATTGGGGTATTGAAGCTACCGTTATATGAAAGCCATTGGTACGTAAGTCCGGCGCCAGAAACACCGACCGTAAAAGTAGTATTACCATTGTTACATATCGTGGCATTCACTGGTTGCGTGGTAATAGCCGGTGCATTAATAACAGACATAGTTACCGGAGTTGAGGTAACTGGCGGTGTACAAGTACCTGAAATGATACACTGATACTGATACCCGTTCATTGTAGATAATACGCCCGTCAAGAAAAGCTTATTGCTGGTCGCACCACTGTAAATAGCTGAATTGCTCACGTTGCCAAAACCTCCACCACTATTTACCTGCCATTGATAGGTCAATCCAGCGCCAGTGGCTGTTACACTAAAACTATCGTTGGTAGTAGAGCAGGTGGTATTGCCTGAGGGAGCCACAGAGATAGCAGGAGCGGTATTTACTGTAAGAACAACAGGAGTAGTGGTGGCCGGAGGCGTACATGTGCCCGAAACTACACATTCATATGAGTAACCGTTCATTGCCAGTGTAGCTCCTGTAATGGTCAGTGTATTAGTAGTTCCTCCGCTATATACACCACCTGTTGCATTCACGTAGCCTGAGCCCGGATTCACCATCCATTGATAGGTTAGACCTGCGCCGGTAGCTGCGGTGGATATAGTGGTATTCAAGCCAACGCAAACTGAAGTAGCTGTTGGTTGGGTGGCGATAGCCGGAGTTGGAGTAACCGTGATTGTCGCCGTTCCCGTGATAACTGAGGGAGTACAAGGATTGGAATATACACACTGATATACATACCCTGTCATAGTTGCAAGGGCCCCGGTGATATGTAAAGTATCTGTAGTAGCGCCGCTATAAACGCCGCCATTGGTAACATTTGTAAAACCTGACCCGGTATTCACCTGCCATTGACGGCTAAGCGTACCACCTGCACCTGCAGCAACAAGTGTAGTATTTGTTCCCTGGCAAATAGTACCACCTGTAGGACTGGTTACAACTGATGCTGTAGTATTAACAGCAAAAGATGTGGTAGTAGACGTACCGTACGCCGATGTTACTGTAGCTGTGTAAGAACCTGCTGTAGTAGGTATCAAAGTAGTGGTAGGGGCAAATTTCTGAACACGATTATTACCGAAATCGGCTACGAACAAATTCCCATTACTATCTACTGCTGCGTCATAAGGAGTATTTAATTGAGTTGTTGAAGAGCCAGTAGTATATGTTAGCAAAGTAGTACCTGCTACACCACCCGGATACCACTTCTGAATTCGGTTATTGCCTTGGTCATCAATATACATATAACCGCCTATATCCAGTTTCACGCTCATAGGAGCGCTTAATTGAGTTGCCCCGCTTCCGGCAGTACCCGTACCCGCTACTGTAGTTCCGTTAGACCCTGCGGTAGATGTAGAAGGAAATTCCTGTATACGGTTATTCGCTTTATCGGCCACATAGATATTAGTGTTACCATCGCCGGTCAGCCCCATAGGTGCATTCAACTGGCTGGCAGAAGAGCCATTGCCATTGCCGGCAAAGATCACCCCGCTACTTGATGAAGTAGACCCTGAAGCATATTTCATGATACGGCTGTTACCGCTATCGGATACATATAAATTGCCACTGCCATCCACCCACAAGCCTGTTGGCCCATTGAATTGGTTCAAACCGGTTCCAAAACCGCCGCCGCCTGCTGCTATTGCGCCTGTAGTATACGGTGAAAGCCATTTCACCACGCGGTTATTACCTTTATCAGCCACCCAAACAGTTGCGCTTGCGTCAACAAAGATCGCCTGGGGATTATTTAATTGAGTAAGCCCGGAACCTGCCGAACCGGAAGTACCCGCCACAACAACTCCTACTATATAAGGAGAAGCCCACTTCACCACCCTTGCATTTGCCTGGTCGCATACATATATATTGCCACTAAGGTCTTTTTGTACAGAAGTTGGGCCGCTTAATTGTGTGAGCCCGGAACCTGCGGTACCCGTACCTGCAACTGTTGTAGCTGTAGTGTTATTGGTTACGAGATTAGAAGAAACGGTCGTACCATTGTTTTGCCATGTAATGAACATTGGTGGCGTAGCACTCGTCGCGACCAAAGTATCTGGCAAACAGGATGTGTTAGCGGTTGTTGAAACATTGTATGAATTCCCCGAAATAGAATTACCGTCTAACGATATATTGTCAAACCTGTCATTACCGGAAGTACTCGTGTTTTGAGGGCCTTGAGTTATTTTAATGGCCAACTTGTTATTATTTACGGCCAGTGGGTCTGTTATGTTAAATGTTATTCTTTTGAAGATGGCAAGATTAGAACTTGAAGGTAAGTAAGTGGTTGTATCAAGCGTTTTGCTTAATCCAGTCTGTATCCAAGTCGTTCCGCTATCCAGGCTGTAAAAGAAAGTATCGGTATGACAGTTGCTAGTATTGGAAGCCTCCACACTATAAGTAAACACAAGATTTTGATAACCGGTAGACGGAACGTTGAACATCAAATACGCCTGGTCACTGGGGTTTCTGAACCTGAACGTATTGTTTACATTGGTCGCACCCTGTATAGTAGTAAGATAGTTAGAAGACACTCCATTAATGATCCTCGTATTTACAGTATCGAAATCCGGAGACACTGGGGCGGGATAATTATCATAATAACCAGCATAACTACTTGGTGTCCCTGCCTTCCAATGATAGGATAATACAGCCTTATTGGTGTCAATTATTGAGTAGTCGGCTTTAACACTCGGATTAGTTGTAACTACCGGAAGCGTAACACCTGCAATAACTCCTGAGCTAGTAGTAGTTGTATATGGTATACCTTTTCCACTACCCTGGTCATTCACAGTATCCCATCCGTTAAAATCCCAAAAATGAATAAGCGTGCTGGTTGGTGTATAAGTCCACAAATATGCCGTTGAGGTTGTGAGTGAATAGGACGGGCTGCTATTTGTTATAACACACTGGTATTGATAACCGCTCATAGCCTGTGTAGCACCGGTTATATTGAGTGTACTGGTAGTAGCATTACTGTAAACCCCACCATTGGAGATATTTGTAAAACCCGTACCATTGTTCACCTGCCATTGGTAAGTTAAAGTTCCAACACCTGTAGCTGTGACGCTGAAACTGGTGTTACTCCCGACAGTAATTGTAGAAGAAACCGGTTGAGAACTAATGCTAATAATTGCAACACCATCGAGAGATACGTTATCATACCTATCATTACCAGAATTGGCTGTATTGGCGGCACCCTGCCATATCTTAAATACGAGTTTAGGATTATTGATAGCGCCGGGGTCGGTGATATTAATTGTTTCCCTTGTCATTACTGCAGAACCAGCAGTAACAACTGTGGAACTGATCCCTGTATTAATAAAAGTTGCACCGCTGTCCAAACTGTATGCTAATGTGTCCGTATGATCATTTGTTGCATTGGAACCCTCTACGGCATAAGTAAAAACAAGGTTCTGGTAACCTGTAGAAGGGATATAGAAAAGCAAATAAGACTTATCGCTCGGGTTACGATTACGGAAACCATTGTTAACACCTGTCTTCGTTTGTATTGTAGTACTATTATTGGTATAAACGCCGTTAATTGTCCTTGCATTTACGGTATCAAAATCCGTACTTCCAACTGACAAAGGAACGTTATCATAATACCCGTTATAATTGCTTGGTGCGGCCGCTGTCCACTTATAAACCAATACGGCTTTATTAGTATCAATTATTGAATAATCGGCTTTAACACTTGGGTTACTATTGCTGGTGCCAGCAGGAAGAGCTGTACCAGTAAGATTGCTGGCAGAAGAGGTATAGGGAATGCCTGCAGCAGTAGCGTTATAATTTATTGTGTCAAAACCATTGAAACTCCAAAAGTGAATAAGAGTGCTTGTTTGCGCCTTGGCGGTATTAATAATACTAACACTTGCCAACAAACATAAAAAAAGATACCCACTAACTTTTTTGTAAAGTTTTACGCCCATAAAATTGCCGTTTTGAAAATTCGCGTAAAAGTAGAATTGCAGTGTTAAGGAATTGAAAACAGAATGTTAAGAGAATAAAGCCAATGGGTTAAGAAATCATTATTAAATAATGATGTCTTTGGTAAAACATAAAAGAAACAATACAGCAATATCAACCTTTGCCCACTTTATTGTTTTACAATAGCGCCTTTATATAAAACATTATTTCCCTCGGAACGGAGCTGTATAAAATATATCCCGGTGTGCAGAGAACAAGGTAGCTGCAATTTTTGTTTGCTTATGAATACATCTATGTCTATCATCTTTCTGCCCAATTCATCGTAACAATCCACTATTATCTTTTGCCCCAGCAAACTATTTGGCACATAAATTGTCAGTTGCTCAGAAACAGGGTTTACGATAGAGATATTCCCCCCAAGCAATTTTGTATTGCTCACACCTAATGGGATCTCCGGGTCAACCGGGCTGATGCCACTAGTGTTGTAGGTGACAGCAAGGTCCAGCATCACCGGATATTTGTCCGACATGCCCAATAGTGCATTGATCACATTGACCGGAGCAGAGGTATTAGCCGGAGAATTCACAGCAACACCTATCCTGTTGCCGTCATTACCTACGGCTCTGAAAGAGTGTGGTATATAGGTAATGTAATTAGTATTCTTAGCTATCCAGGGAGATACAAAAATATGGTCGTACCAATCTTTAGCACCCCCACCTACGTCACAATTATTCATCACAACAGCATGAGTAGAGGTGCTTAAAAAAGAGGCATAAGGATTTGGGTTATTATCCCAAGTTGCAGGATACGTTACGATACCATCGTTAAACGGAGGGTCAAAGAAACGGAAATCAGTGTCGGTTGGAGAAATGAGTGTTATGTAAGCAGAATCTAAAGAACTTCTTACATTAAAATCACCCATGTTTATCATGTTGGGCAAGTGCGTGAAGTGGCTTTGGATCTGCTGCATTTCACCGGCAATTTGTTGGTGGCGTAAAGTCAGGCTCTGAGCAGTAGTGCCTGATTGGTCATGCCCTAAAGTAATATACAAAAAAGTTGTGTCAAGGGTAGTTGCTAAATTTGGGTCTTTGTAATACAGTTTATAGGTAAGAAAGTCTGTTGTGTTAGCGTAATCTGAGGTCAATGCAATATACCCCAGCTTTTGCTTATTATAAAATAAGACTGACATTGTATTTGCGCTTGAAATATTACTTAGAGGGCAATATGCATAGCGTGCCGGATAGGCTGTATTCATCGCAAAATCCAGAATTGAATCAGCAAAACCTATAGGGGCATTCCAACTGTTAGCCCCCGGACACTGAATAGATCCTGTTTTTACGAGCCCTATAATGTCGGGGTTAGCAAATTGAACAATTGCGCTCAGATAAGAGTGTAATTTACCATTTGAAACAGATGGATCACAAAGCGGGTAAGCTCCATAATTCAATACATTGTAGCTCATCACCCTCAAAGTATCCTGTGCAGGTGAAGGGGTGCATTTTGCAAAACATAAAATAAATAAAGAAAAAAAACGGCCGTATTTCAGAATTGTACTTCGCATAAAGGTTGCCAGAAAAGTCTATTGCAAATAAAAAGAGAAGGGTGAAGGTCAATAAAAATATAAATTCAAAAGCCAGTTCATCATTAATTAATTATCAACTTTATGTTAATGAGAACAGAACAAAATTCTACTCTTTATCGGCCTGCCTTCACTGAAAAAACCGCAACTTTTATGAATTCATAAAAGTTGCGGCCTATCATCAAAAAGATCGCAATTTAGTGTTGGTTACCAGTACCATCAGATTGGTAGCAACCCATATCCTTACCGGGAGCAGTAATACCAGATGATCCGAAATTAGCATCGATCGGAACATTTATGATGGGAACATTTGGAATTGTAGTCAAACCTTTTCCTAAAGCTGGAGATCCACCTTGCAAATGGAAATCATAGCCATCAATTGAAGCCTGAGTTTTATAATTAAGATTAGGTAAAGGATAATTTTTAAACATTGGGTTATTCTTGCCTACTAAAGAACTTGCATCGTAAATAGGGGCTCCATCCATAAAGTTAGCAGGAAGAAATGCTTTCATGTTAGGAATATCTGTGGATTGAGGTTGGTTGCATTCTGCCTGTGCAATATCTGTAGGTACAAACTGGTTGGCTAATGATGCATCGTCTGCATACATAAAGTTATAACCATAAGTTGAATTCGCTGTATCGGCATGATATACTTTAGCAGTTACACTGTTACCCCCCGCTATCCTGTAACCAGTAAGACAATTCACTATAAGGTTGTTATATACATACCCGGTTGATTGATTCTCAACTTCTGCACTGCCGGCTCTTGCGCCAAATGTACCAGTATTTCTGAAACCGCAATTCACATAGGTATTATTATACATTGCGATAGAGGTTTCAACACCTGAAATAGGTATATCATTTGCTGACTTTGTACCATTAGTTGCAGAACCAATGCACATATTATAAGCCATATTACCTACAGTACCACCTTTTGCATTAAAGCCATCACCACCTGGGCCTCCCAATTTCTCAATAGTATTTCTCATGATATTAACGTGGCCGCCATAAAAACGGGTTGCATCGTCTGGGCAACCGTACATCCAGGAATCTTCGAAGATAAAGTTACCGTTTTGGTTGCCGAAGAATAAAACGTACTCGTCTCCCACTGCCGGATGACCTGAGGCGCCTGGAGGGAAGGGAAGAGTTTGTACTCCAGCACCCCCGAAATCTAAATGCGTCCATTTACAAACAAACAGGTTACATGTAGGGCTGCAATAGATACCGCACCAGCCGCCGGAATACGCAGAATCTGTACCAACAGATGAAGAACCTGTTGTCTTTGTCTTAGTAGAATCTCTGATGAAATTAGGATCAGCTTGTGTACCTAAGCTGACAAATGTGCCGTTAACTATAATAGTAGTGCCTTTGCCCATATTAACGTGTACACCTTTCTGGATGAGTAGTGTGTCTCCCGCATTAATAGTGATATCGCAGGTAACATTGTAGGTCTTATCAGCAAGCATTGTTCCTTTATAAGTACCACAAAGCGGTTTTGTAGCGTCTATAGGCTGACCAACCTGGATCTGTGCTTGCGATACGGACGTCGATTTCTTACAGGAAGAAACTGAAAGAACCGCAAGTGGCAGGCTTAATAATAATAGTGCTCTTTTCATAATTTTTTGTTTTTTTCTTTATTGTTTTAAAATTGATTTTGCTTTTCAGTCTTGTTTAAAATTTATATTTGAATCCTAGGAGATATGTAGATTTATAAAAATCTTTTTGAACGGTGACATAATTCGGGCTGTCCTGGTAGCGGAGTCTATATGCCCCGGAATATGCGGCCTGGTTGGGTTGTTTTATAAAAAGTTCGAACCCGCTATTAAGAAGATTATTGGCCTTTACATAAACTGTAAAGTGTTTTCCAAAACCTTTTTCTGCAGAAAAGTCAAGTGTAAGGACCGGCTTTTGCCACACATCCAGGTTTAAATAGGGCGAGACGAAATTGATCCTTTCACCCGTATATACAAATGCTACTTGCGCGTTTATTTTGGACTTCGGGTTTTTGTACAATAAGGATATATTACCAATATTCGCTGCCTGGCCAACTAACGGCCTGGTCTGATTTACAGTACCCGTATAAGAAGTCGTCATTTTCTTGACGCTGTCATACCCAATATAATATATTTCCTTCCCAGTGGTGATCTGAGAATTAGTAAATGTATAATTGCCCGATATTCCAAAATTTCCAAAATACCTTCTTAATACTAACTCAAAGCCATTGTTATATGCAGTGCCATAATTCAATGGTTGTATCCCTACACTATCAAGTGTATTTTCAATCGGGTTTTGTAGAATTTTACTGAAGGCGCCAACCATAAATTGGGTGACACTGTTAGGAAACAGCTCATATCTCACATCAAAATTTTGCACGACAGTATGCTGCACGTAAGGGTTTCCGACATAAGAATAGTCATCATATACGGTGTTATTTGAAAACGGCACCAGATCGCCATAGGCAGGGCGGTAAATAGACGTGAAATAAGCAGCCCGTATAGCGCTTTTTTCATTCAGCGTATATTTAGCCTGTAAACTCGGTAAAACATCTGTATAAACATAGTTGGCTGATGCACCCGGAAATGAAGCCTGCAACTGGGATACATAACCACCATCTGTAGTTTCCATCCGCACTCCTCCAAAAAGATCTAGTTTGCTTGTAACATCATAGTCCAATTGTATATAAGCAGCAACAATATCCTCTGTATAAGTATATATCCCGGGGTCATGCGTTGTTCCTTGTGCATCGTATGCCGTCAAAAGCACATATTGTGCATTTTGGAGCGAGGTATACGGCTGGTCGTTCTGACCCGGATCGGTAGAATTGGGAGTAAGTTTATAATCCTTATGAAAATTATCTCTTGTTTTATGACGATATAAACCACCCACTTCAATTAATTTCAGGCCACGAAGGAAAGAAGGTGAATAGTGAAGATTCAGATAAGTTGCAAGGTCATTATCCACATTGCTAAGCCATTGCCTGTGCATATTATCTACTTTAGGCGGACCAATAATCAGATTTCTGTTTTGATCAATACTATCTTTTGATGTAAAAGCCCATGTTGCATCATCCGGCATTTGTTCTTTTGCCTGCGAAGCTACAAGGGACAGATCGCCACTAAAATTACTGGCGAATTTGTGTTTGCCTTGCAAAGTAACATTGTAAATGTTTTGTAATGTGGTCCTTGTTTCTATTTGAGTTTTATTCCCCGCATATCCAGTATAGCCGGTATTTAATGACGAACCTCCCAAGGTGGAATCACCTGTGAACCGCGTCCTGTATTCATCCAATGCTATAGCTGTTGCAAACAAACTCAGGCTGGTTTTATCACTCAATTCATAATCCACCCTCGTCATTAAACCCAGTCGTTGAGATAACGTCGAGATCTCACGGTAATTCAGATCAGAAAAAGTTTGTATCATCGGAGCATTCTTGCTGGCTGCGGGCGGTTCAGTAGTGCTTGGCAGATATGAGGCTGAATTGTATCCTTTATAAGTATTCTGGTAGCTTCCGGACACTACTACCCCAAGTTTGCTTTTTAAATACCTGTTCCCGATCGTAAAACCATAATTGGTATTGAGGGGATTTGATATGGGTGTCGTAAGCAAATTATTGATAGGGAAATTAGCCACTGATGCATAACCGCCCGGCGGTAACAATTGTGATGGCGCCTGCCATTTCACGGTACTTGAATTGTATTTTAAAAAATCCTGACTTTCAAAAATAGCACTATAGCCGACTGCGAAATTGGCATCAAATTCAAATTTATCCGGTGCATTTTTCATTACCATATTCACTACGCCACCTGTAGCATCACCTTCCATGCTGGGTGAAAGTGTTTTGACAACTTCCAAGCGCTCCAACAATTCTGCAGGGAAAATATCAACAGGAACATAGCGGTCCCGGTCATTCGGACTAGGTATCTTAACTCCATTTACTAATGTGGTATTGTACTTTTTGTCCATACCCCTTATAATGGCATATTGCCTTCCGGAATTCGAACTTTCTGTTGAGACCCCTGAAACCCTTTGTAATACGCTCGCTACTGTTATGTCAGGTGACAGTTCTATTGTCCTTGCAGACATTATATTCATGATCTCCTTTGCATTCTTTTCCCTGCTTTGCGATTCTTCATCCGAACCCTTGAGGTATTTACCTGCGATGTGTACTTCCTTCAGTTCATGAGTATTGGCACCTATTTTAGAATCTAAGGTAACAGTCTGACCTTCCGTAAGAGTCACATCCTTCTCGTATTTTTCATAAGAGGGGTATTCTATTTTAAGCTTGTAAGTACCGGCTGGTACATTATGTATAACATATTTGCCATCAAGCCCGGTCGCAGCACCGAATTTGGTATTTTCAAGAATAATTACTGCTCCTACTATTGGCTCTCCCGTCTCCTTGTCTATTATTGTCCCTTTAATTGTGGCAGCCGAAACAGATATACAAATGCTTACTGACAATAGTAATAGCATTACTAAGCTCCTGAAAAAATGCATCCCTTTTTGAAATTTCAGCAAAAGTATCCGGATGAGATAATTATAACTAGTGGATAAAGCGAGTTAACACAAACATAATCCTGAGGGAACATTGAGATAATATTGCGCTGGCCGCTTAGAAACAAATTGTTTACAATTTATTAATGATTTGGTAACAATTGTCAGGTCATGCTGCGGTCTTTAAATCATTTCTTTGCACACCCGATCTAAGAGTGGTATATTTTTCGATGCGTATTCCGTTATGGTTCATCATGGGAGGTGTGGCATTACTTTGCTCCTCCTTTAAGCATAAGAACAAGGGATACCCAGAATTTAGTATCCGATCAGTGCGGCATGTGAATTTGAAAAAGATACCTGAACCATCTGATGTAGTATACGACAGCACTAACAGCCATCTTTATATAGTTAGCGATCACGGTATATTATTCGAAACTGACACGAATGGTACAGTTCTTAGAAAGGCAAAAGAAGAAGGACTGGATTATGAGGGGGTGGAAATAGCAGGCGAACACATATACGTATCGGACGAGACCCCGAGAAAAGTATATAAATACAACAAAAAAGACCTGTCTTTGGAAAAAACATATACTGTCAACTGGTCTGGAGGGATGAACAAAGCATTCGAATCCATTACTTATAACTATTCGAAAAATTGTTTTGTTCTTGTGTCGGAGGTGCCAGTGGTCATCATTGAATATAATGAGAACTTCGAGGTATTGGAAAAACATCCTTTCCACGAAGCCCGCAATATGTCATCGGCAAGGTGGTATAAAGGTTATCTCTACCTTTTGAGCAGCCTGGATGAATGCATCTTCAAACTGGATCCGGTAAGCTATACCGTGTTGGCAAAATATAAAATAGGCGTGTATAATCCTGAAGGTTTTGCTTTTGACGGCAACAGTAAATTGATGGTGACATCTGATGATCTGCAACGGATGTATTATTTCAACAAACTACCTCAATAATATAAAAATGAAAAAACTACTACTAGCGATGACACTGGCAACAATTGCGAACACCGCATTTGCCCAGTTCTCGGAATTTGAAGGAAACGGCAACAGCCCATACACCATAGTTGGTGAAAACAATACCTTGCAGATAGGCGGCCGTACATCTGCCTACTACGAATACAGAGCCCTTAAATCCGGTGAGGACAATAAAGATCACAACGGTTGGGGCTTGAAAGATATGGACCTGGACGTTTTGGGCAAAACAAAAAGCAAATTCGTTTACGAGTTCCATATGAGCATTGTAGACCTTGCCACGGCAGCAGCTACTCAAAACACAGCCAATTCTGCGAACCCCGGTATTAAAGCAGCTTACCTCGCATACAACGGCTGGCCTGTACACATAAAATTAGGATACGATAAACTACCCTATTCCCAGGGTTCCATTATAGATGTTTACGCTACCCCTTTCTGGAGCCATGCCAACCTTTATGGTGGTGACCTTTTTTCCCGAAGGGATTTTGGCCTTACATTAAGTGGCACTATCAATAATCATATTGTGTTATATGGTGGCGGGTATAGTGGTATGGGTGAAAATTACTTTGAGTATGGCACAGACAGAAGCGGCACAATGGAATACGTAGGCCGTGTTGAATACGTGTCTGCCAATATGAAATACAGGGCCATAGATGAAGAAGGCAGCCCGATACCTATCTATCGCATTGGCCTGAATGCCCGCTATATGGACAAAACGCAACCCGCAGGCAAGACACAAACCTATGGTGGTTCTGACCCTACAGCAGATGGTTTTGCAGCCAATTATGGCGATGCTCAAGGCATATACGGTATGCGCATCTTCGATGGCAAACGCACTATTTACGGAGGTGACTTCATTGTGAAATACAAAGGCTTCTCTCTCGTTTTTGAAGAAGACCTGATAAAAATGCAACCTACCAGCCCTCTTGATCCTTTGTATCAAGGTACAAGCGAAAGTGTGAACGGCGGTGTTATAAATGCCGGAGGTTTTTGTGCCAGTGCACATTACAACTGCGAACCCATTAAATCGGCATTTTCTGTACAATACGAAAACGTAAACGTTAATGACCTGGCCCCTGGCCACCAGGAATGGTTGTTCATTGGGTATGCCTATAAAGTGAGCCGTTTCAACTCTGTTTTTAAAGCAGAGTACTCATATCCTATGGTAGAAGACCAAGCTTCAAACCCACTAAAATATACCGGGCAGATACGTGTAGGCTACCAGATCGTTTTCTAATACTTGAACATCATTTTACAAGATCATTTACAAACTGTTATATAAGAAACTTATGAAAAAGTATATATTGCTTTCCATCCTCACAGCTATGACAATAGCTGCCTGTGTGAAAGACAGATCAACCAGCCCAACAACCAATAACGTATCTACTTCGGGCGATACCCTGATGTACTATTGGAATTTCAATACTGACACTGCGCATGTACGTATACCAACGCATTCAGTAAGCTCAGCAGCTTTCCTTTTTTATGGAGGGGCTTATTATGATACTGTACATCCAGGCTCAACCCTTAACGGAGTGGGCAGTGACACCATACCTAGCACTGCAAATGCGGCATTCCGCCTTCGCAACCCTGCCGGACCTTTCATACTTTACCTGCCAACCACGGGCTACGACAGCATAGTATTGAAATACGCTGTTACTCGCACTGGTAAAGGTTCCGCTACCAATACTGTCACCTACACGACCGATGGCGTCAATTACATCAATACTGTTATTGCTTCTCAAACGCCTACGTATACCGTAAATACCAATGCTGGAGATTCTGCTTTCTCGGTTATTTCTTTTGATTTCTCGTCCGATCCTGCCGTGAACAATAATGCAAAGTTTGCAGTACAGATCAATTTTACAACTACCAACCCTGCTGTCGATACGTCGGGCAATGACCGCTTTGATAATGTTACCGTTTATGGAAAGAAACAATAGTACTTGGTAACAATTTAGAAACATTAGCTTAATACACAATTAATATATCGGTAACAATTCAATTCTTAAAGATCTATTTCTTTGCAGCAAATAAATAATTCATGAAAAAAATCGTACAAAGCTTATTGCTCTGTTTGCTTGTTGTTTGTGCCTGTAACATATCAAACGCCCAAACTGTAATTCATTACTGGCATTTTAATCAAGACGCTGCAATTACCAATACGCTTCCTAATATACCGCCTATTGATGCAGATACCTCCGTTTTTGACACTTCTAAGGCAAGAATCTACTATCAGTTGCAAGCGGGTACTTCGTCTTCATATTCTACGTATCGCGACTTTGTTAACTCTCCAACAACAGACCCCGGTGATTCAATCGCTATATTCGGTCATCAGGGTGATACTGCGGATTATGCGATCAGGTTCCGCAACCCCTGCGATAGTATGGAGGTACTTTTTTACATCCCTACAGCAAATGGCAGCCCCGCAGGTTATCATGGCATAACTTTGAAATATGCGACCGAGTCTACAAAGAACGGCCCGAAAACACAATTCTATGATTATAGTACTGATAGTGCCTCTACCTGGAAAACAACAGGGCTCACTGTGAATGCAGTATCTGTAGATACCTTTGCTATTACAGACACCAGCAAGTTCCACATCATATACATAGGCTTTGATGCATCGGCCGATTATAATTCCAAGTTAGTGTTCAGGGTACGTTTTGGGCCAAATAATACAGGTGGCGCCGGTAATGACCGCTTTGATAATGTTACCGTTTTGGGCACTCCAGGAACAGCAACAACTTCGGTAAATAATGTTCAGCAAAACGAAAACACCTTAAACTGTACTTTATTCCCAAACCCCGCTAATAACTCTATTAGTCTTAACATGCCGGCACAAGGAGAAAAAACATACACCATTTATACTTCAGCAGGTCAGAAGGTGATCTCAAGCTCTACTGATAATAAATTGGAAACCATCGATATCTCACAATTTGCCGCAGGCTTATATTTTGTGAATGTACAAGCAGGTTTACAACATAATCTAATGAAGTTTATTAAGAATTAGTCATCGGGATTTCTAAATAGACAATAAAAAGTGACTGTAATAGGTCACTTTTTTGTTTTAGGATGTGCCTCGTCCCAATATAAGTTGATGCAAAAAGTAAATATGCAGGAAAAGACAGGTAGTCCAGATATGGGAAGAACAGTACCCGATTACCGTCACTGCTGGCATAATATGCCCTAGTGAACCTAGCCTGATGGTGGTTTGGTATGAAACAATATCGACATAGGGGCATTTGACCCTACTCATGAAGTACAAGCACAGCCTTCACCGACTTGTTCATTAGCTGGTTCACAGTACTTCTGTTAAAAAGACGATACACTATATTGTGATGATGTTTCACAACACAAAGTATATCCGTTTGGGATATTTCTATAAAATCCATGATACCGCTGGCCGTGCTACTCTCTTGTATGTAGTTGAATTTTAATTCTACATTACTTAAGGTCTCTTTCAATTTATTTTCACCTTCCTCATTATTTCCCGAGTAGGCCTTTTCCACAATGTTCAGAACATTTATCTTCTCAGAACGGAAAGCGGCTATCAATTCCTTCAGTGCACTCACATCCTCACCCGATAAGTTTGCTTCAAAATCCGTGGCAAGTGTAATGGTAGGATCTGCAGAGAATTTACTTTCTAAAGGTATTATGAGCGTGGGTATCTTCAATTTTGTCACTACCATATTCGCGTTGCTGCCAAACAAACCTGAGATGCCTGTCGACCCCATCGTTCCCATCACTATCATCTCTACAGGGTTAGAACTTACGTAGTTCGTTATTACACTGCTTAAAGATCCAACCTCACAAACTGTCTTTACTTTCACATCCCTGTGCTGCTCGTCGCTCACAAAATTATCTACCCATTTGGCAAGCCCTTGTCTTTTATTGTTATAATAATCCTCTATAAAGATCGCATTGTATATACTATTGTCAACACCCTCTGTGGAACTAATAGCATGAATGACGCACAATTCAAGGTCTAATATCCTGGCCAGTTCCACCGCATACTCCATCGCGTTGCTCGCGCAATTCGAAAAATCGGTTAATGCTACTACCTGTTTCATTCTTATTGATTTAAAACGTTTATATTTTTTTTCTAAAAAGGTCCGTTCTCCCGAAAAATTATACAAATAAATGGAATAGCATAAACAAACCCAAGCCTAATATAATACTGGCCGGCAAGGTCAACACCCATGCCATCGCAATGTTTCGAAGTGTACCACTATTTAAGTTCTTAGATCCTCCCGCAGCTACCATAGAACCTGCGATACCACTCGATAGCACGTGCGTAGTGCTCACAGGCAAACTATATATGGTACTCAATTGTATAGTTGCACCAGCTATTATCTCTGCTGTAGCACCTTGTGCGTAGTTCAGGTGTTCGTTGCCTATTTTCTCGCCAATGGTCACCACTATGCGTTTCCAGCCTATCATCGTGCCTATGCCCAAGGAAATGGAGATGGTAGCTATTACCCACATCGGGGCAAAATCTGTGACTTTCCCCAAACCATGAGAAGCTTCGGTAAATGTCTTTTTGTCTTCTTCCGGCAAAACGATCTCTTTGCCGCTGTATAGTGTTTTTAGTTCCTTGTTAATTGCCTGTATCTCTTTCCTGAATTTGAATGTGGTTGTTGCATCGGTGCTTTTTGTTGCTATATCCTGTTTCGCAGATGCCACTTCAGCACTCAGTTTGCCCAATTCGTCCTGCTTGCCCGGATTTGCTTGTAGCGCTCTTTGTATGGGCTGCTCTATGCTTATGAGGGCAGACATTATTTTGTCGTCTGGTACACTACGGTCTATAGCGAAGGAAAAGGGAAGAAAAGCAATAAGGATGAGCATCAATAGACCTACCCCTTTTTGTCCGTCATTGCTGCCGTGCGAAAAGCTGACCCAAGTGCAAGTGAATATGAGCAATACCCTGATGAGCAAAGGTGGACGGTCGTTCTCGCCGTGTGGAATATGGAATAAAGCCTTTGCTTTTATAACGTGTTCCAACAAATACATAAGTCCCCATGCTGCAAAAAAACCTATAACGGGAGACAGTACAAGCGCCAATCCTATTTCTTTTGCCTTGTCCCAGTTAACCGAGCCATGATAGAACATAGTAAAGCCTATTGCAGCGCCAATGACAGAACCGTAAAGTGTGTGCGAACTGGAACAAGGGATACCCAAATACCATGTACCTAAATTCCAGATAATGGATGCCAGCAAAATAGCTAAGACCATAGCAGCGCCAACCTGCACGGGCAGTATCATTAATTCATTAAGCGGTATCAGCTTCAATACTCCCATAGCCACTCCTATACCCCCCACAAATACACCAATAAAATTCCAAGTACCCGACCAAGGCACTGCTACCATGGGCTTCAGCGCTTTGGTGTAGATAACCGTGGCTACCGCATTGGCGGTGTCGTGAAACCCGTTCACAAATTCAAAAGTAATAACGGCCAAAAGGCAAAGGATAAAAATGGCGAGGATACCGCCGGTCAAATTAACTTCCCCAATAAATGGAAATGTTACAGAGTTCAATATCGCGTGCATGTTGCTGTAGGATGATCGCTTTAGTGATAAAATTGATTTCTTGTATAGCCTTATTATGCAGCAAACAACGCAATAAGAATTTTATTTTTTTAGTATTTCAGGTTAACAAATTATTAATCAATTTATTATTAATTAATTGTTATTTGTATGATGTAACATGGCAATTTTGAATGAATTGCCGTATACTATTGTCTTTTTGAGGATGACGTTATGTATGCAGAAATAAAAAAACCAGCAAACAAATTGCTTGCTGGTTTTGGTAGTCTTTGAAAAACTTTAGTGGAGCCGGCGGGTACAGAACCTAACGGCCAATAGTATTGTAAATCAATGAGGTATAAGATCAGTCAACCATCTACTCTCGAATTTCGCACCTAACAAATTGTTGCGAAAGAACTACAGAATAAAGATACAAAAATCTCGTAGGCACTCCAAGAAAATCAGTAAAAAAGCTAACAGAAAATCTGGTTCAATTTAGGTGGAAGTAAACAGCTTCTTTCTACTTCTTTCGCACCAATGGTATCTGCAAATTGGTAGGTCTGTTCTCTTCTTTATCGAAGCCCCTGCCGTCAATATTTCGTGCGCCCCAGAACATCATATCGTTGAAGAGATAGACCAGATCACATTCAGAGAATATCTGACCTTCTGTGAGCCCAAAAGGTGGAAATGTCCTTTTGAGTATGCTTTGTTCCTGGCCTAATTCCCATTTATTAAATCCTTTTGTGAGCTGGTTCATGGCATCGGCGAATGCTGGAAACAAGGGAGTCACTTTGTATTCTTCGTCTGCGATGAAGTCAACTTTCTGGGCACCGGCAGCAATCGGGTGATCGCCTTTCCATTCCATATGTCCGCGTATGAGCATTTGCACGAGGGCCACTTTGCCAAAGGGATCAGCGTAGTTTGTTACAACAAGTTCAAATTTATCGCCAGCCATGTATTTAAATGCTCGGCTCAGGTAAAAAGGTTTGATGCTGCCATCAGTATTCTTAATGGAACTTGGACGAATCTCTGGAGCAATGCTAACCCATTCTCCTAAAATGGCCTGTTTAACCTGTTCTGCTGTCATATTTTTGTGCTTTTAGTAAAGCTATTACCTTTGTCTTAATCAGTAAAGTAGTCAATATTTATCTACTTACTACAAAAGTATAGACTAATCGCAGTAAGAAAAACAGGGATTTCAAATGGATAAAAAAACAAACGGGAACCATCCGGCTTTTAACAAAAATGCAGAGCCTTTTTACAAAATCATTATGGAAGGCCTCAAAGGCGAGGTAGATGGGGATCATTTTTGGGACGCTGTAGCGGAAGACGCAATATTTGAGTTTCTCTATAACTTCCCAGGATTTGCGAATAAAATAGAGGGACGTAACGCGTATATGGACTGGTTTGGCGGATATTCGATGGTTCTTCACTCAGCAGACAATTTGCGAGTTTACAAATCTCTGAATCCAAAAGAAGTAATTATACTTGAGTATGAAGTACACGGTATCGCGCCTTCAACACAAAAACCATACAATAACCATTTTTGTTCTATAATAACTGTCAAAGATCGAAAGATTGTTCACTGGCGGGATTATATGGACTCACTGGCTGTAATGACATCTTTGGGTGAGTAGCAATTGGAAAAAAAGTAAGACGTATAGTTACCATTCTAAAGAAATTGTCGCTCAACGCAAAAAGAGATTCCTTCAGAAGCTTTAAGCCGAATTCACAATCATCTTCCGCTAACATAGGGCAGTTGGAAATGAAGACAAACATTGCTCCCAAGCGCAGGATGGTATGACGGCGTATAAGTTAAATAACCATACCGGTTTAATTCTGACATGCATTTGTGATAGGTAGCGATACTGATCTTAGCATTCGACAAGATAGCTTTGCGAGTTATAGAAAAAGGGCATATGCAGTCATTTTTCAACCAATTTCGATACAGGACAAAGTAAAGGCTTACGTGAGTAGCCCTAAGCCGTTTATCCTGGCTTGCAATGGTGAAAAAAGCTGTCAATATGTCGTCATTTTGCACCTGCACTCAATAAAGTATTTATCTCAGATAGCTTATAGTAAAACACTCCTTCTATTTTTGTCGGATGCAATAGCCCCTTAACACGTAGATTTTGCAAAGTTCCACTAGAAATACTTAGTAGCCGTCTCACATCCTTAGACCTTAAGAATTCCTTTTCATCCGCAGGATTTTGTCGTTGCATCAATGGCCTTAGAATTTCCAATAGTTCATTCTTAAATGCGTCTAAGTCCTGCTTCGTCACTAATTCTATCTGCATTTTTTCATGTTTTTATGTAGTTAAGATAACATGTCCGCTTACTCATCTTCTTCGTCAATTTCAGTGGTGTTCTCATCTTGTTCATCCTCATCCGTATCTATGTCTTCATCCCTTTCTTTGTCTTCATCAATTTCTTGTTCGTAGTCACGTTCCTCGGAATCATCACGTTCAAAACCCTCATCTCTCAGTGCCTGTAAATCTTCCAAAGCGTTGCGTTCCTGGCCAGAAATCTCTTGCTTCTTGTTTTCTCCTCCGTAGTCAATCATTTCTAGTTTTCCTGAAATAGACGACATTTCTAATTTCTCCAACTGCACTAAATCCTTCAACCTGCTTTGAGCTTGCCCTAATTTTTGAACATCGACTAAGTCTGCTTCCTCCTTTTTGTTGATTATATCTTGCGTTTCGGGACACCTTACTTCTTTACCCACCAACCTTCGTTCGTTGCGTTTTATTTTTGCCCTACCATGATCTGGCGCGGAGAATACCATTTCCGGAAATTTTCTCAACTGGAACTGTTGCAGATTAACCTTGACTGCTTCAAACTCTTTTTTTCTGACAGATGATGATAGTCCTAATATATTAGTGCTGCTCATTGCTATGTGAGCATGGATGTGTTCACGATCTTTATGTATAGTTCCTATATACAGATTATTCTCGCCTCTGAGCCTAACGTACTCTTTTAATATTATTCGGATTTTATCATCCGTAATTTGTTCCTTGTCCTTATTACTGAAAGAAATAATGGTGTGGTGAATTACCGGCTGATCTTTTCTCTTTCTAAGGCGGCCCTCTTCTACTTTCTGAAATTGCGAAATCCATCCTTGCATGTCATCACCCCTAACATTATGCTTAAATATGAAAGGTCGATTTTCATTTTCTTTAGCTTGGTTGTTAGCCACCATTTCAGGCAAAATATATTTTCTTACGTATTCCTGAACATTACTATCAGGAACCTTCTTTAAAAGGTCTTTATGCAAATCTGAATCAAACTGCTCCATTTTTAGATACCTAACGTCATTCCTGTTTAGCCAAATCCCTTTCGGAAGATGAGAAGGCAAATAAAATGGTCTCCCAAATGAGAACCTCCTACTTACATTCTTTGACGGTTGAACTTTTTCATCTTTGGAGGTGATATACCGGAATATATAGCGCAGCAATTTGCCACTTCCATCCTTGTTAGTCCGTGTAAGATTTTTGAGGATCACTATTCATAGTTTAGGTTGGTTAAACAATGGAATACACTTGCGCTCAATACTCTCAACGTTCTGTAATAAAACTATTCCTATTTCATACGGTATCTGCCCACGGTCAAAAAGTTCCTGAATTATCGTGTATTGCAGGAAGAGAGCGACTTTTACCTCGTTTGCTGATTCACAGGAAAATGAAATTGGCTTCCTTTGTGCTTGCGCAAGTGCCGCTTGTTTAATAAATCTGGTCTTTGAAAGATTACACAAGGATGCCATTTCCGTGACCACTTTAAGTTCAGCATCAGTGAACCAGACCGAAAAATTATGTTCTCGTTTGCGCTTTGACTGTATTGAACGCCTCTTACATTCATTCAGGTAGGTCTTGCGGGCACTTGTTATAGCCTCAGTTGATCCGTTAAGGACGCCCGAAGCTTCTAAATAAGCATATAAGCCACTGCCATATCTATTTTTCTCTTTCATCAAACGGCTATTAATGGAGGATCTAATTGAACAGTTTGCGGCAAAATATATGGAGCAATCTTTGTGAGTTTCTTTAGCTTCCAATGGCTATAGTAGGGTTTCATTTTAGCTTTAATTGGAGCTTCATTACCAACCAGTATTATTGCATCCTTACACATGCGTATATCTGAAGCCGACATGAGGGGGCGGATTTTCTCAGTGCCGGTTTTTTCATCCCTGCAACTATATTTTCCTAAAATTTCCTCCAATTGTTTACATGTCTGTAAGGGTTGTCCAGGCAAATACACCTTAGAATAGCAATTAGTTTTAACGGCATGTGCTTCGGGAACAGTCATACTCATTTCAAGCATCTTTTCATCTTGAACTATTCCAACACAGCCTAACCTATATTTCCGGCAATTTGAGAATACCAAACCTAAGTCCTGAAATTTCATTTGTACCATTTCGTCAATTAGGCAATAGACCGATAATTCACCAGGTTTAGGTATTTCATGCATCATTTCCTTGAATACAGCACTAAACAGGAGGGCTGACAGAGGCGCATAATAACTTACATCATTTAACGGAGTACAGATATATAATACTGATTTGGTTTTCCTAAAACTTGCCAGGTCAAATGAATTTGTCGCCGTGCATTTCCTTAAAGATGGTGTTGAGAATATCTTTATTGCAACCCTCACAGTTGATAATGAGCTTTGAAGCGTTTTCTCTGAGACACTATTTGCTGATAAATAACGAGTATATAATTCGGGGTTTACATTTTTGATCTTAATGAACAAAAGGTGAACTTTTTTGGGTTCGGCTGCAGCCATCCGTCCTAGTCAATGACCAACCGCCGGATATACGGTATATTCCCACTGTCTTTTATATATATAGTATATACGCCCGACGGAAGATGGACGCTGATCTGTTTGTTCAATTTCCCATTTGTACTTTCTTTAGTTTCTTTATATACAACCTGACCAAGTGTATTTAATATTTCAATAGATACATCTTTGCCATTAATGTTTCCTGAGATCGTAAATGTGCCATTGCTTGGATTGGGATAAACACTGAAATTATTATTGTAAGAAATATTCTTTACTCCCGCCGGCGCTACCGTTACCGTTACACTATCCCAAGTCACTGCACCACATAGCGTTTGTTTTACCACATATTTGTTGCTCCCAAGTAGGGAGTGTACCCATATACCACCACTTGTACTATCAAGTATATGGCCCTGCCCGTCGTACCAAACATATGGCACGGCTATCTCACCAAGAAAAATACTATCACCCAATTGTATCGTTGTATCGTTCCCTGCAAATGCCACATGATTACTTTCTATTACGCTGATGTCATCTAGTAAATAATATGTTACTGGGTTGAAGTTATTATTCAATTGTATGTGGGTCGTATTTGGCGTATCAAGAAAATTCCCAATAGTAATGAACCGTTCGGTACCATTTGCTGTAAAACTACCATCTATTTTTATCCAGTTTACAGAGTCTGTAATTACACTATTTTCCAGTATCTGTGGGATATATTCGGTTTGTACCGTCCCCGGGTTTACAGTTGTATCAATAGATGCATTATCAAAGTAGGCTCCTATATGGTTAATTGCATATTTAGATATTTTTTCGAGACAGACATAAAAGGAAACACAGTATGACTTGCCGCTTGTGAGTGGCTTGTATAAACGCCCTTGCAAATAATCTCGTCCGTCATAATACATCATGATATTTGTGTACATGCCAACTTGTGCCATGCCGCTACCCGTGCGTGGATAATGATTAAAAAAATAATTAATTGGCAGTTGAATTGGTGAAGAAGAATAAGTATCACACACGTTGCAATATTCGGGTCTGCCATAATTCACATCCAGCGTGCTATCCAATGCGTTCCAAAAAAGAGCATATCTTATTTGATCAATATCAGTTGGGCAAGAATCATGCAATTCTAAACTTGGGTTCAAAACATAGTTCACCTGTGCTGTTACGTGAGAGCAGCACAGGTGAAAGAATGCTATGAAAATTATACGCCTCATTATGGGTTAACTACAAATTTAACTATAAAAATCTTGCCCTTGCTGTCCTGTAATTTTAACAGATAGAGCCCCGGAGTTACGTCCTGCACATTCAGGTGCGTGATGCCGCCGTTAAATTGCAGCATTTTTGCCGATAATATCTTGCCTTCTGCGTTCCATATCTCGACATTCACTGGGTTGGCATCGGGTACTTTTTGCAGCAATGCGAAGCTACCATTATTGGGATTAGGCGAAAGTACGTAAGCCTGCTCTTGTACCGAAAGGTTTGGCAAAGGTAGCTGTGCATTTTGTTGAGCAGGACTTGTGCTTACCCGTCCGGGCTTGCCGTAGTCTGGAGGATTGCAGCCTTCATCGGTGAACATCGACACATCATTAAAGACCATCGCATACAGGCCCCGGGCCTGGTACACCACTGTGCCGTCTGTCGCGGGGCATAAACCAGCAAGAGAAATGAGGCTGTCCTTTTCATCGCCGCTTATCGTGCCATTCAGGTAGTGTATGAGTATCCGGTAAAATTTACGGTAATTGTTCACTACGTGCGTTGCTCCTGCCGAATCCGTTACTATTGCGCCGGTAGCATGGTCATATTGTGGGTTGGGCGTAGGGCATGTAGCAAGCATGGAGCAGGCAGACGAGAAGTTGCCAACAGAGATATAGTTCTCAATTGTGGTCAGGTATGCATACCGGCTGCTTTCCGCCATGCTGTAGAACGCCTGCAATGTGGTGGAACTGTTGAGCAAGGCCGTATCTATCAGCAAGGTCTGCCACAGTTTGTATTGCCCTATCCATTCACTTACTGCAGGGTTGCCGCCGTAATCTGTTACGTTAGTAGCTACTGCCTCATGCGCCGGGATCAGGTAGTCGGGATGTGGCAGCCTTGGCCCACAGGATGAGGACGGTGTGTTTGATGTGGTAAAAATACTGCCAAAGGAGTGGCTATATTGATTTGAAGCAGATGCAATCCCTATATTCCCATTATAAGGAAATTGCGGATAGGTTGTTGTAGGTGAAATAGTATTGTTCACCCATAATATTGAATTCAAAGGATTTGAGCTATTCATTGGAAAGGTCCAATAGTCCGTAGTTGGTGTCCACGTCCCATTCCAATTGTTCCCTATAGGGTCGGTAGTATCTCCTTGCGTCCCCATCACACCATTTTGGTTAACTACAAAGCCTTTGAGATCGCTTTGCATATTATTATTTACCCACGCTGTTCCCGAGCAGGCCCCCGCAAACTCAAAACCCCGTCCTACACTGTCCTCGTAATTGCAGCTTATTACCGGGTTACTGTAGCTTGCATAGTAGCCCCGTGTGCTATCCTCGTAGCCGTTGCCCAATATTGCAATGCCGTGTGCGTTCTCGTTATTGCATATACTATCCTCCAAACAATGTGCGTGCCAAACGCCGTATTGTGTGTGGCTGATAAGACCATCCGATGCCAGCACAAGGTTGTTGGCATTGGTCGTGGTCTTTTGCGCGAGGTGGCCCGTTGAAAGCACGCCCCTGTATGTATCCATCACACGGTTGCTGTCGATATGGATATAACCGAAATTGCAATTGCAATAACCGTGGAACGAGCCGATACTGCATAGCGCCTGTATCCCGTTGGATACGTACCGGGTGCTAGTGGCAGGGTCATATACCTCGCCTTCCAGGGTCGCCCGTATCTCGTTGCTGTCGATATGGGTGGCGGGCATGTACGATTCTCCCACCTCCGCAATTTGCCTTACAACTATGCCGTTGGTCACATTGAAGATCGTGTCATTGCGCAGATCCACCCGTTCCCAATCCACCGAGCTAAGACTGTAACCGTAAGAACTGTCTAGTGCGGAGGTAGTTGAGTGGTTGCCCACCATGTAGGTATGTTGGCCTATCACCTCGTGCATATAAAAACCTTCAACACCCTTCGTACAGTCATAAAAACGGTTGTGGTGGGTCCCGCCGCTATCCCATACCCTCAGGCGGGCGGTAAAGTTTATAGGGTCAGGCAGTAAGTGGTTATCTCCCTGTCCCATCGCATAGATACCGTCGCCGCATTCCATGAAAGAATTATTGACGCAACTCAGGTTTGAATTGATGGAACGGATACCTTGTTTTTCCTGATCGAAGAGGTTACGGTAGCTGCCACTCGTATTATCCCCTAAAAGCACTTCATTATAAGCATATGCTGAAAGCATGACATCGAATGTCGTGTACCCCACGCTGTCCAATAAGACACCATACTGCGCATTTTGTCCGCTATTGCAGGTCACGGAAGCATAGGCGCTGTCAATATAATAGGGTGGCGTGTAGCCGTTACTGGTGGTGAGCGGCGAAGTGAGCAAGGACGGAAAAACCCATGCGTTATAGTTGCCAGCCAGTCCATACCTGCTGGTGAACACTGTTGACGCTATATAATAATGTCCGTTCGTGTTCGGGGACAGATCATGTTGTATCGCCACACCCACGCTGTTCTTGTTGAACACGGTATTGCTGCAAGTGAACACCGGGGTCGTGAACGGATGGTCGATGATGACGGCAGTATCCGCATCTTCAATAAGTGTCTGATTCTGAAGGTACAGCCTCGCAGAGTGGGAAACGCCTGTATTGAGCACAAGGCCCCTCCACATATCCGTGCCGCAAGCCGAGAAGATATGGCTGCTGTCAAAAGTCATGGTCACAGTGGTATCAATGTAGATCGTTTTGCCTGTATTCACCGTTATGTACGCATTTTTTGCCGTGCTTGCTCCCGATCCGGTGAGGGTCACATCATTGAGTATGTAGTATCTGTGTCCTGATATAAAACCGTTCGCGGGGAAGGTAGCACCTGAAATAATGCTAAAGCCGTTGCCGCCAAGGGAAGCGCAGGCGCAATCATAGGCCGTGCTCAATTCCACCACATGCGTAGTATCGGAAATGCTTTGGCAAGACGGGTATAAAGCATTCTCAACGATCACACGGTAATTGGCTGTATATGCGTTGAACACGAGGTTCGAATCATCTTCTGAATAAGTGACGGGGCTTGATGCCATATCTAAAAAAGCCGATCCTACCTGCACCTGCCATACATACGTATAGCCCCCGCCTCTTGGGTATGCGTATAGCGTATCGGTGCTGCCGTTACATACCGTGTCGGCAGGCCCGGCGCTAATGTTTGCACTGATCTGGGGTAATATGGTGACGCTTATTGAATTTGTGGTGTCATGGCAGTAGTTACCATTGCTTACGATCAGTTGGATCGTGCCGGAGACGGGACTTATATAGTTGATACCCGTAGCCCCGGTGATCGGGCTGCCGTTGTTTATCCATTGCAGGCCGGGGCTGCCGCCGTAATCATACGAGTAGAGGTGGGCGCTGTCCCCGTAACAAACGACAGGCGAGATACAGCCTATGGCCGCGGTATCCCGGGGTAGAAATGAAATGGTCGCTGCGGGTGATATGGCCGTGCAGCCATTAGAACCTGTGACCTGCAAAGTATAGACACCTGCAAGACTGGCAGTATATGTGCTGGCAGTTGCGCCCGAAATAGGGGCCCCACCTTTTAGCCATTGGTAACTTGCGCCGGAGCCGCCGCTCAGGGTCAAGCTGCTTCCCGTACACAAAGTATCGTTGCCCGCAGGGCTAAGCGTATCGACCGGGCTTGGGTTCACCGTTATGGTAAAGCTGGCAGGCATACCATTGCAGCCGTTGGCTGATGGTGTGACCGTGACGGTCGCTGTCACTGGCGATGAGCCTGTATTGACCGCAGTAAAAGAAGCGATGTTCCCGATACCGCTTGCGGCAAGCCCTACGGACGTTGTGTTGTTCGTCCAATCATAGGTGGTCCCGCTCACTGCCGAACCGCTAAAACTTACAGCGCTCGTATTGGCCCCATTGCACAATGTTTGGCTGGATATCGTATTTACTGTGGGTGTCGGGTTCACTGTAATAGTAAATGTCTGGCCCGCGCCGCTACAGCCGTTTGCGCTTGGCGTGACCGTTACGGCAGCAGAAATGGGCGAATTGCCGGAATTGGTAGCTGTGAACGTTGCAATATTTCCACTGCCACTAGAGCCAAGTCCAATTGCGGTACTTGTATTTGTCCAGCTATACGTTGTACCGCTTACCGGGCCGCTAAAAGTTACGCCCATGCTTGCGCCGTTGCAGACCGCCTGGTTGGCTATCGTATTTACCGAAGGTGTAGGGTTCACCGTTATGGTAAAAGTAATGGCCGTTCCGCTGCATCCGTTAGCGATGGGAGTAACGGTAATAGTAGCCGTCACGGGCGAACTGCCGGAATTGGTAGCCGTGAACGATGCTATATTGCCGCTGCCGCTTGCGGCAAGCCCTATGGACGTTGTGTTATTCGTCCAGTTGTAAGTGGTGCCGCTTACCGCCGACCCGCTAAAACTTACTCCGCTGGTATTAGCGCCGTTGCAGACCGCCTGGCTCGTCACGCTGTTCACGGATGGAGCCGGATCCACCGTTACGGGGATATAATAATAGTTACTGCACCCATTGGTGGTCAGGGTGTAAACATAGGTTACGTTTATGGGGCTGCTTGTTGCGTTCGTCAGTACCTCACTCACGTTTCCTACGCCGCTATTGCCCGATGGGCTGATGTTCACAACGGAGGCCCGTGCCCAGGTAAAGAGCGTACTGCTCAGGCTGCTCGTCGGGGTATAGGTAAATAGCTGCCCACTGCAAGTGGTTGCGCTGTCAGGGCTTGTTAATACGGGCAGGGGCTTTACGGTAAGGGTAACTGCATCACTGGTATCGCTGCATGTCCCGCTCGTCGTGCACCTGAATAAATAACCTGACATGCTGGTGCCGGGGTTGGTCAGGATAAGCGTATTGCTGGTTGCGCCGCTATAGACCCCTCCGTTCGTGATATTTACGAACCCGCTCCCCGCATTTTGCTGCCATTGGTAGCCGGACAAACCGGGATACCCTGCGATACTGATCGATGTATTATCTCCATCGCATATGGTTCTGCTCACAGGTTGCTGGCTGATATACCTTGGGACGAAAAAGAAACTGTAGACCGTCCCATTGAGCCCTGATCCATTTTCAAATATTTCAATACTGTCGATACCCGAAGGATATGATATATCTACCTGTCCACCGCCATTGTAGGGGTAGGGAGTAGCAGATGCTTCTACCAGATCGCCCCCGCTTGTAATAGAAACAGGCAGAAATGCGGTACTGCACGTACCCGGATAATTACTAAGGTTCGAGGAACTTAACGGATAGTGCGAACCGTTAATAAAAAATTGCACCACTTCTCCTGAATCGAAAGCCCCTAGCGTGACCCTTACAAGTTTTATAGGGCTTGAGAACGTATAAGTAAAGCTTCCTCCGAAGCCGTCTCCTATCCAATAAGAGCCTACACCGCAATAAAAGCCGGGATAAAATTGCGCATCTCCGTTAGGGGTCGTGGTCAAATTCTCACAACCAACAGCAATTGTCCCCGAAAAGACCGTATCTTGAAAATAGGTTTGCGCTTTGCAGAGGAGATATGAACAGCAAAAAATGAAAATGAGGAGGATCCTCTTCGTAAAAAAGTAAAAAGAATTCATTGATGATGATTTTAAGCGTTAATAAAAATTTGAAATGTACTTGAAGGGAGGAGCGGCAAACCTAAATAACAGAACGATCAGCCGCAAGCGTAAAAACACCCTTTTTTGAAAAATAATGCGCTGGTAACATGCGCTGCCATCTACAGCAGCGGGAACAATACTATTGGCAAGGAGAAAAATGTATGCTTCATAGGCCTGCGGTCTTTACGGTATGAACAATTTTTCAAGCAGAACTTCCGGACAGTGTAATAAAGGTATTGTCAGAACGATCCACATGCAAGGGCCCTTGGATGGAATTGCTCTGTTCCATTACTGCTGGTATGTCCTAAGAATTTCTGTATCTTAAAAACATTGACATCCTTTTTAGCCAAGTTGCAGGCAAAGGTATGCCGGAACTTATGCAGGTGAAATTTTACACCTGATGATACATTAAGTCTCTTTACCCAATGTTTTAAGCCATGACGGCCAAGCCTTTCGTCCCGTTTTGATGACACAAGTAGAAACTCCGTTTTATACCCCTTCTTATTCCTCTCCTTTAGGTATTCGCGAATATGTAGTACCAATGTGGGATGCATTGGGATATAGCGTGTCTTTTTAGATTTGGAAGTTTCGCCCCGCACGGTTAGCAATTGCTTGTCCAGGTCTATGTCCCATATTTCCAGAGAGATGAATTCGCCGAGGCGTAGGCCGCAAAAGACGAGCAGGCTGACCATTGCCATGTCTCTCCGCAGGGTAAGTGAGTTTGCAGAATGCAGGGTAATTGCCGCCAGTATTTTATGGATGTCCCTGTCTTCCAATGCCTGGAGGTCTTCATATACCTGTTGCGGGGGCTTGATCTTTTTTAAAGGATTTTCTTCAAGTGATTTATTTTGCACGAGCCATTCGAAGAAAGAATTGAGCTTGCTCCAATAGGTTTTAATGGTTGATTTTCTAACTCCTATTTTTATGGTAGCCCTGCCAACTATTCTTTGCCGTGTTTGAAGCCGCTTAAAAAACTCTGTTATCATTTCGGTAGTAAGGCTTCCTGTATTTGTTACTTCAGGCATGATCGCAAGAAAATGACGGAAGACATCGGAATATCCTCTAATCGTTTCTGGGCGCAGCCCCGAAGAAAAACGGCATTCTTTTATAAACTCCTCAAATAGTTGTTGCAGGTTTTTATTATTCACCATCCTGCAAATTGTCTGTCACTTTGCGTGTAGAACACAGGAGGAAAAAATTGACTAAAAAGGCAAATTTGATTAAAGCGTCAAATTATACGTACTATAAAATAGCTGCGCTTCCATTTACTCTAGGTGTATGGATGAAATCACTCCCATCGGCATAACCAACTATCGAAACACTAACCAGCGTTTTGGTATCAAAGACAAAGACCGATCACAGCATATCTATGTCATTGGTAAATCAGGAACTGGTAAAAGTACCTTGCTTGAAAATATGGCGATCAGTGATATTGAGCGCGGCAATGGCTTGTGCATCATAGACCCACACGGGGATATTGCAGAAGATGTGTTAAAGTACATCCCCGAAGGCAGAAAGCAAAACCTCATATATTTCAATGCAACAGACATGGAGCATCCCATTGCCTTTAATCCGCTCAAAGGCATACATCCCAAGTACCACCACTTAGTAGCAAGCGGCTTAGTATCAACCTTCAAGAAGATATGGTCGGATTCGTGGGGACCGAGAATGGAATATATATTGCGGTTCAGCTTACTAACCCTGCTGTGTGTTCCTGATGCTACTTTATTGGATATACAGCCCTTGCTTACAGATATTGAATACAGGACTAAAGCCCTTTCGTATGTTACAGACGAGCATATCCTTGCGTACTGGAGCAAGGAGTTTGATGCCTACACAAATACATTCAGGAATGAAGCTATTAGCCCCATATTGAACAAGATAGGCTTGTTCAGGACGAGTACACCACTACGAAACATCGTAGGGCAGAAAACAAACAGTTTCCGCTTGCAGAGGGTATTGGACGAAGGCAAGATACTGATCTGCAACTTTTCCAAAGGCGAGATCGGCGAAGATGCATCTTCACTTTTAGGCTCTATGCTTGTTACTTCTATTCAGCTTGCAGCGCTGCATAGGGCGACACAAGAAGAACACAGGCGTAAACCCTTCTACCTATATATTGATGAGTGCCATACCTTTATTACGCTGTCCTTTGCCGATATTCTGGCGGAGGCCAGGAAGTACAAACTATCCTTATTCCTGGCACACCAGTACATCGAACAGCTTGACGAGCGGGTACGAGCTGCCATATTCGGAAACGTAGGAACGATCATATCTTTCAGGGTTGGGGCTAAAGATGCAGAGCATCTGGCTAAAGAGTTTTATCCTGTGTTTACAGAACATGACCTAGTGCATCTGCCTCGGTATGCGATATACTTAAAACTTATGATTGAAGGAACAGCCTCTCAACCATTTAGTGCTATATCTTTTCAAAAAATAAGTTGATGATTCTTGTAGATTCACCTTAATAAAGAAAGAAGCATCGAATTCAGAAACTATGCCATTTTGATTCTCAGATTACTTTAATATATGAATCTAGTCACTTGTATGTATTTTAATATAGACTTTGCCTTCTTCAATCATATAATCGTATGTTTCTAAAGAGCCAAATCTTTTTGTAAGAGCTTCAATTACGTTATTACCACTTACCACAGAAAATTTAAAATGGTGTCCAGGGCATTCCACTGTCAAGTTCTGTGATGAAAAAGTTCCATATTTAAGTTTATCGCATTCTGGTTCGTGAGGGCAATGCCAATTATAGGCATAAATTTGATTATTAGCCCAATGCATAGTAATCCCATCATTTTGATAAGTTCCTAATGATTTAATTGTTTCTAAATCAACGAAGTATTTTTTTTGATATGCTCTCATAATATTATTTTTTTTTGTTAAATAAACTATATAGTATTTTATATGCTTCCAAGAATTCAAATTTTTTTAATCTAACGTAATGCAGAGTTCGGAGATCTTCTGTTGCTGGCCGGTCATTTTTCATATCTTTTTCCAAATACTCATTTATTTCTTCTTGTGTAAGAGAAGGTTTACTTCCCACCTGCTTAGCTGCGACCCATACATGCACCTCAATGTCTTGCAAATAATTCTCTAAAAAGTTTTTTAGAGCCTTTTCTACAACAACCGGGATTTCATAAGCCACAACTAGATTTATTAATTGTTCTAAAGATTCAGAGAATGAAGACCATTGAGGATTATCTTTTCCGGTAAATCCTAGGCCCATCGATGGACGGATAACATTTTGATAAATTACTCTTGGGAATTTACTACTGAAAACAAGATCTGCAGATGTACCTCGTATTAGTATCCCTGCATTGTTGATTGCATGCGCAACGACTTCATAATTCTTTTCTTTAAAATTTTTCAAACAATTAGTTATTTGATACTTAGCATGTATTGTGTTAAAAGCAAAGTCATAATGACAAATAAACCAACGAAAAAATGAAGTCGCCTCTTGTGAATTATCTATCCTTGGATTCTTTATTGCTATTGCCTGATTTTCTTCGGGAATGTCCATTTCATTAGTGCATTCAGCATATAAAATTTGAATAAAGAAATTCCATCGAATAGTAGCTGCATTAAGGAAATTTATTATTTCAAACTCATCCATTGCAATATCTTTCATTTCGCAAATCATCCAATAAAGTACCTCAGCATCCTGTTTTGCAAGTAGAGTAACATCCATTCCGGCCGTTTCATTTATATTAAAGTAATTATGATAACGTTGAAATCTCTCATTGCTATTTTTTACTATTTGTAGTTTTTCAGAATTTATTTTTTCCATCGAATTAATTATTGGAGGCAGTGTGGAAGCAAGCTCAGATAATAAAATTCGTGTCTGATCTTGCCAGATAATTTCTTCTTCAAACTTTTTAATAGTATCCTGAATTTTTTTTAGCAAAACTTTTATGCAGTAAGCTGTTCCACCACAATTAGAAAAGGACTTCTCTATGAAAGCAGGTACTTGATAGTTATCTGGAAGAGAAAGATTGAGTTTCGATTTATAATAGTAATAGTCTATATTGTCCATGATATTTATATTTTTTTAGCATGAGGAATATTCAAAAAGCAGGTAATCTTATTATAGTTCGAGTTTTATTAAATCATGAGTAATTCTTAAAATGCAATAATAAGAAATAACTTATGATATTTATATAATATATAAATCTGTTTTAGGTAGTATTTTCTGCATCTAAAAAAATTTTCTTAAATTTTATTATAAAATGTAATTAGAATATTTGCTTACAAAAATCTGTTCGTATTTCCGAAACAGTTTTCCGAATTGGTTTATGATTTTAAGTGATATAGTTTCGTAAAAAAAAATTATGGAAACTCAAAATGCAGCAACGGAGTCAAGCAAGGCTCTTACGTTGGCTTTCATTCCACTTGCCGTTGGAATTAATTTAGGTATTGGTGCCTTAGTACAGATTTTAAAACTCCCTATTTTCCTTGATTCGGTCGGTACAATTATCGCAACAGTATTACTTGGCTGGAGGATTGGTTCAGTTGTGGGAGTGGTTGGATTTATTATCATGTCTCTTACAATATTTCCTCCGGCTGTATATTTTTCGGGTACGCAGATATGCATTGCGCTCTTCACACACTACGCAGGTAAGAAAGGAGGATTTAAAAATTTATTAAGGACTTCCAGCTCAGGTTTCTTTCTAGCAATAATTGCTGCCTTTATTAGTGCTCCAGTTATTTATTACTTATTTGGTGGAATTACAGGTAATGGAATTAGTACATTTACTATTTATCTTGAAAGTATAGGATTAAAAAAAAGTCAAGCAGTTATTATTTCTGGCCTATCAGCGGAACTTATTGATAAAATATCCCAGTGCTTAATTGTTTTCTTCATTTTAAAGAGTGTTCCAAAATTCCTGATCGAGAAATTTCATGGGGGTAGTTTAAAGGAGAATAATTTTATTAATTAAAATTTTATTAGTGAGAGTTTCTATTCATCCTTATGTAAGAATTTTATTTCTAATAGCAGGATTATGTGGAGCAATTTTTTGTGAGAACGATTTGGCATTATTTTTATTTTGGGTATGTATTTTAATACCCTTTATGACCATCACAAATAATCTTAAGACACACATTAGGTTCCTATTATTAGTAGTATTACCGATGTTTGGAATGCTGTCTTTCTTACAGATAATTGTATTACACAATGTAAATCAATACAATGAAGTTGTGTTGAGAACAGTTCTAAAATTAATTGTTTATACCACTATTGTTCAGTTTGTATTAATTATTCCACCGAATCAAATACACGCTACTTTTAAAATGTGGGGAATGAAAAATGACGTGCTAGTGACCTCTTTAGGCTCATACATAGTATGGATAGATATAATTAGCCGTTCGAACAAAATCCTGACAGCAAGATTTGCCAGAGGATTTATAGTCAAAAGAACTTTTATTGCTAAGCTGAAACAGTTACCACATCTTCTTATCCCACTAATAGTGGGTATTTTAAGAACTGCTACGGAAAGAGCAGAATCATGGCAGCAAAAAGGCATACTATATAAAATTGAAATGAAGAAAGCTAACAAAGTGGAATATACCCCTTATTTTAATGCGATAATTTGTATAGTAGCATCAACATGGCTTTTTTTAAATTTCTATATTAAATGGATGTAAATCCTAAACCAATTGCTGAATCTTCAAACGTAACCTTTATTGAGGGTAGCAACTTTTCGGGTAGAAGCAATTTTTTGAAATCACTTATCAATATTGAAAAGACAGGTTCTTCCTTAAAATCATATGGCGTATTAATAGGAGAAATTCCAGGAAACTATATTAGTGGGTTAGCACCAACTGTTAAGGAAGAAATCGCATTACACGCAACTGGTAGTAACGGAAAATATTTTCATCGGTTAAGTAACTTGATGAAACATCTCGCTTTTGAGAAACATTTTGAGAAAAACCCTTTTTCACTTAGCGGCGGCGAACAAGCGCTGTTAACGATTATTTCAGCATTATTACTTGAACCGGTATATTTAGCTATTGATACTACAATAGAACAATTGAATAAAGAATGGAGAAATCCTCTTTTAAGTGAATTAATAAACGACTATATTTATGATACCAAAATCGCCATTGCTGATAACAGATTTGTTGAATATGGATTTAGCACTAAAAGTCAACGACCGACAATAAATAGTTATAATAATAAAGGTAATATTGAAACTATAGGAAAAATTATCTCTCCAAAGGCGTTAAATCTAAAACCAAGTGGCAAAAATCTTTCTTTACGCAATATCACTTTTGGTTATTCTAGGAAAGAAGTCATACTAGAGAATATTAACTTCGAATTGCAAGCAGGGAAAATTTATCACCTTGGTGGGTTAAACGGAGTTGGTAAAAGTACATTATCGAAAATACTAACGGGAGTACTCAAACCATCAAATGGACATATCTTTATTCAGGATCGTGAATATAATGCATATCGATACCCAGGAAAGGTTATTGGCTATTCTTTCCAAAATCCAGATGAGCAACTTTTTGCAAACAGTATTAAAAGTGAAATTATACCTAAAGAATATTTGAAGGCAAATAAGAACGTTGGAAATGCAGAGATGATTTTAACAGCGTTTGGACTGAGTAATCTTATTGAAATGCACCCGTCACAAATGCCATTCGTGATTAGAAAAAGAATTGCTTTAGCGGCTACCTTAGCTAATGAGAGGGACTGGTATATACTCGACGAACCAACAATTGGACAGGATGAGGAAAATGTTAATGAGTTAGTGAAACTTATTAAACTGCTCACAAAAAATGGGAAAGGGGTCTTGCTGATAAGCCATTCAGATAATTTCATTAGTTTATTCGATGAAATAATCCAAATCACTCTTAAAGACAAAAATATTGTTACTTAGCATATGAAAGATATCAATATTCATGTTCTAAAATGGAGTGACGCTAATTGTAAAATAGAGTCAGTAAATAAAGTACTGCACACTTTAGTGTGTCCAATTGCTAATATAATTGGGGCTCAATTACAACAAAGAGATTACGTATATTCTATGAATTTCAAGTATGGTGAAGCCATTATTGAAAATGGCCAAATGATAGCCTTACAAAAAGATGAAAACGGAAATTACAAGAACATACAAAATATCAAATTTCATTCTAGCGGTTTCTCAGGGGAAAATAGAATAGGTATAGAGAGATTTATTGAAGATTGTGGTTTAGATACTGATCATCCTTTATCAGTTGTTACAAAAAATTATATCGAAATTTATTGCACACATATTTCAGCGTACAAACTAAATGAAACGTACAGGAATCTTTACCAATATTCTTTTCCACTTAACATCATTGAGGAGGGTCATATGTTTGGAATTTGGGGGAGCATTAATTCAGTTTTCGAAGATTATAAAAAGAACTTTTATGGTTGGAGTGCAGTTGCAGGAAAAACATGTGTTCTTCCGTTGTTCCCAGAACCACTTCATGGGAAATCAGGCCAACTTTATCGTAGCAAGTTTTCTGAAATCTTCCCCAAAAATGCGGTTACACCAGCAGATGGAATAATTAAGTTAGCTAGCGATATTTCAGGAAATAGTGATTTTGTTGAAATAATTATTATTCCTGAAATTTATTATAAGGGGTTTGAAAGTGACACTACTGAACTTCAGGATGCAAAATTTAAATTGCGGGAATTTCTTTTTAAGCAAGCATGGGATCAAACAAAAGTAGTTAGGGAAATGGCTTGGGATGATAAGGCGTTAATGTCGAAACTCGATTTGAGAGAATTTGATTTTTCATTCCATTTAATAAAACATATTATTAACATTACAAGTGGCAGCTCGTTTCTATTAAAACCCGTATCAGAGAGTGATGGAATACTATTTGAAGTCTTCAAACAACTTGTAGACAAATTTAAATTT